>Ga0206901_1058_pt1 | contig 19734 bp, 20 predicted proteins | sample Alteio_BWOrgHeat_47_FD_152936 | JGI IMG/M metagenome (GOLD analysis project Ga0206901, IMG submission 152936) | Enriched cells from forest soil in Barre Woods Harvard Forest LTER site, Petersham, Massachusetts, United States -... | ecosystem: Environmental > Terrestrial > Soil > Temperate forest >...
GTCGCACCATCCGCGTGAGATTCCTGTTCTTTCATCTGCGCTGACGACATGGCTTTGCTCTCTGTTCTCTCGGAATTAAATCTGTCTCTAAGTGATTAATGTGCCCATACCTAGAATACTTGATAATTGACCTGAGCCGCCTCGGCGAAGACGGCTGGTTGGCACGCTGCTTAAACGTTAAACGCTGATTGTTACCACGTTATTGGTTTAGACGTAAGGAAGGACACTTTTTGCCCACCTCAGCCTCTTTAATCGACAACGCCGCGCTGCCCGTCCTCTGCGTCGATCTGGACGGTACCCTCGTGAAATCCGACACCCTCCACGATTCCGCGCTTGCCGTCGCTCGCCACCGGCCCCTCGCTCTGCTCAAGATCCCGGGCTGGATCCTCCAGGGTAAAGCCTCTCTCAAGCGTCACTTAGCCGAAACCGTCCAGCTCGACGTCGCCCATCTCCCCTACAATCGCGAACTCCTTCAGTACCTTGAACAGCAGCAAGCCCTTGGCCGGCCCATCTATCTCGCCACCGCTGCCGATGCCCATACCGCCAACCGCATCGCAGCCCACCTTGGCCTCTTCACAGGAGTCCTGGCCTCGGACGGTCAGCTCAATCTAGCCGGAAAAAACAAGCTCGCCGCCTTTCAGTCCCGCTTCGGAGATGATTTCGCCTACGTCGGCAATGCCCTCCCCGACCTCCCGCTCCTCCAACATTCGCAGGAGCCCATGGTCGCCAACGCCACCCCAGGCCTTCGTGCAGCACTCCGTCGAGCCCGCATCACTCCGGTCCGCAGCTTCGATGAGCGAGCGTCCAAATTCAAATCATGGCTTAAAGCTATCCGCCTTCACCAATGGGCCAAGAATACACTCATCTTTCTTCCGCTCCTCCTCGCCCATGCCTGGGCTCCCGGAGTCATCGCTGCCGCCGTCGTAGCCTTCTTCAGCTTTGGTCTTTGTGCCTCGGCCACCTACATTGTGAACGACCTCCTCGACCTTGAAGCCGACCGCGAGCACCCGCGCAAACGCCGTCGGCCCTTTGCCTCCGGCGATCTGTCGGCGCTCTCCGGAATCCTCGTTATCGTCCTCTTCCTTTCGGCCTCTCTCATACTTGCCTTGCTGGTCCCGAAAGTCCTTGCCGCTCTTTCGCCCGAACTTCTCCACCTCCTCATTCCGCATTACTTCTTGTTCTGGCTCGGAATTTATCTCGTCACTACGCTCGCTTATTCGCTGCGTCTCAAACGTTCCGTTCTCGTCGATGTCATCGTCCTCTCGGGCCTCTACACCATCCGCATCATCGCCGGCTCCGCCGCCACAGGGATCGCCGTCTCCACTTGGCTCGGCAGCTTCAGCATCTTTTTCTTTCTTTCTCTCGCCTTCGTGAAGCGCTTCGCCGAATTAGAAAACCTCCGCGACCGCGGTGGCGTCTCTGCGAGCGGCCGCGGCTATCACGTCTCTGACATCGAACAACTTCGCAGCCTGGGCTCTGCAAGCGGGTACGTCTCCGTCGCCGTCCTCACTCTCTACATCTCCAACCTCGACGCGGCTCAGCTGTACCATCACGCCCGGCGCCTCTGGCTCCTCGTCCCCGTCCTCCTTCTCTGGATAAGCCGTCTCTGGTTGCAAGCTTCCCGCGGAGAACTCGACGAAGACCCGGTGGTTTATGCCGTCACCGACGGTCGCAGTCTCCTTCTTGGCGCAGTGGTAGTCCTCATCGTTCTCTCGGCCCTCTAGCCTTTTCCATTCTCCAGGCATCCTGCTCAGCGCGTTTCGTTGCATCATGGAACAAGGAGTTCCATCATGCGAGCTGATATCGTCCCCGGCGCCATCTTCCCCGACTACGAACTAAGCGACCACACCGCAACTCGCCGCAAACTCTCCGAGCTTCAAGGCCAACACCCGATGGTTCTTGTCCTCAGTCGCGGAGGCTTCTGCCCAAAAGACCGTCGCCAATCCGAACTCCTCGTCCAGCTGCATCGCGAAATGGAAGTCGCTTACTCTCGCCTTGTCACCATCAGCACAGACAATATCGCCGAGACCAACGAATACCGAACTGGCGTCGGAGCCCACTGGACCTTCCTCTCCGACGCAGGTCGCCGCATCCAGAAGGATCTCGACATAGCCGAATATACTGACCCGATTCACAATCCGATGATCCCGCATACCATCGTGCTCGAACCGGGCCTCATCGTCTTCGAGATCTACAACGGATACTGGTTCTGGGGCCGCCCAACCCTCGAAGATCTCCGCCAGGACCTTCGCGCGGTCACAAAAAAGTGCCGCCCTGACTGGGACATCACCGACGCCGAACACCGAACCGAGTGGCAGCGCGGCGAAAAAGATCGCTTCTATCCCTACGGAAAAACCTACGCCACTGTCTTCGGCGAACAGGACTAACCGCGCCCAACGTCTCCGGTCCCCGCTCTCCCTTCACGCATTACTTATTTGGCGCCCGCTAGCATCAGGCTAGTAGCAGGAAGGGAGGCATTTTTTCACATGCAGAATGTATATGGTATCGAGTTCGAAGCAGGTAAGGCCGAACTGGTAAAAGAACTCGTCCGCGAACTCCTTAAGGACGGAGACTGTGCTGTCTATGCGGTGCGCAATATGCAACCGAGGGGAGAACTCCGCATGGCGACAACGCCGCCAGGCCAAACCCCTAGAAAGGCTGGCGGAGTCTTCTTCAGAGTCCGTACGGGAACGCAGGAAGCAATCATCGTTCGTCCGATGAATGCGAAAGCCGGTCAGAAATTCATCAAAGTCGACAGGATCACTCAGGCTGAAACCCTTGAGATCATCCGGGCATGGCGCCGGCAGACGGGCTCGCTTCCAATCAAGCCGGGGCCAGTCAGAGCACATCAGCAAATCGCAATCACAGCTGGAAAGAAGAAAAACCATCACGGCCAATAACATCTTTGACCCTCTTTCCAGCTGCATCGCGAAGGTGGGTCATCTGGCAAAACTAATGTCCGACATCGTCCCGGCCGGTTCATTTATCCTGAAGATCACGCATGAACGACACTATTCCTCAGCTTCACACCTTCGACGAAACCTCCCTGAACCAAGCCTTCGCCACGCTCGCCGAAGAGGTCCGCAGCGCCGACACATCTGAGGCCGAAGCTTTCCGTCTCCACTGGCTTGGCCGCAAACAAGGTCGCCTCAAACTCATCAGCGAAGCCTGGCTCAAATCCGCACCACCCGAAGCCAAAAAAGCTCTGGGCATCCGCTTCAATCAACTCAAGCAGCAAATCGAGCAGGCGCTGGAAGCTCCTTCTATTCCAAAACAAGCGGCAGTGCAGGGAATCGACATCACGCTCCCCGGCGCCATCCGTCAGCCTGGCATACCGCACCCGCTCCTCGAAACCATGCACGAGGTCGTCCGCGTCTTCCATGACCTCGGATACAGCACCAACCTCGGCCCCCAAGTCGAGTCCGATTTCTACAACTTCGAAGCCCTCAACTTCCCCCCAAACCATCCCGCCCGCGACACACAGGACACCCTCCAGATTGCCGCGCAACATGCACGTCCCTCACGCGACCGCCTCCTCATGCGTACTCACACGTCGCCCGTACAAATCCGCACCATGATCGCGCAGGCCCCGCCCATCCGCATCGTCATACCCGGCAAAGTCCACCGCAACGACGCAGCCGACGCTACTCACTCCCCCATTTTCCATCAGATCGAAGGCCTCTGTGTCGACACCAACATTACCTTCTCCGACCTCAAAGGCACCCTTGACCACGCCATGAAGGCGCTCTTCGGCAACGACGTCAAAACTCGGTTCTTTCCCAGCTTCTTCCCTTTCACCGAACCGAGCGCCGACGTGCAGATCTCCTGCATCTTCTGTGGAGGCAAAGGCTGTCGCAAGTGCAAACACTCCGGCTGGATCGAACTACTCGGCTGTGGCATGGTCGACCCCGCAGTCTTTGCTGCGGTTACCGAAGAACGCCGCAAGCTCGATCCGGCAGACGACGCCTACAACCCGGAAAAGATTACCGGCTTCGCCTTCGGTATGGGGGTCGAGCGCATCGCCATGATGCTCCACGGCGTCTCCGATATAGGTCACTTCTACTCCGGAGATATGCGTTTTCTCGAGCAATTCGCTTAGCGAATTAGCCGGTCAAAGAAAAGGAAAACCAGGTACGCTCTACTTCAACCCGGCTTGTAGTCGTAGCAGATTCTTCGGAGTCACGCGAATTACACCGCCTCGCGGACTATCAATATCCGCAATCAGAAAAAATGCAACCGCTACTACTATTGGCAGTACCATCAGCAGCCGCGGTTCCATTCGCCGCGAGCCATATCCGATCATGAAGCTGCAAAACGTAGCTATCGCAAACAACAAAAACCACGCTCCAACCGGAATCCGATCCCACCACGCTGCTTGCGTATATCCCTCGGAATTCAGCGTGTCATTCATACCCGAGATAACGAGGGCATGGATCGGTGTCGGTTCCGAGTGCGCAGTCTGCGCAACTGCAGTCCAAAGTTGATCCTGAACTCTTGCGGTATCGGCCCGGATCTGGTCGATGTCGTCCCAGTTTTGCGATGTATAGAACCGTATCCTCTGCGCCGTGTAGTCGCGCAGCAGTGCTCGCACTCGCGAAGCTTCCTCCGTTGGCAGCAGATCGGCCCGTACATACTCCGTGCCAATCGCATTCGCCTCGGCCTCTTCATAGTTTTGCCGGACATCGTACCGTCCCGTCGCCATCGAAAAGCTGAATCCGATAATCAGTCCCAGCAAAGTCAGCGTGGCTCCCTGCACGACGCCAAAGTCCGTTCGAATGTCCTCATTCGAGAGAGAGCTTCGTCTCTTACTTATCCACGCACCTATCCATGCTGTAAACCAGAGCAGAAAGAACGTGATTACGAGGATTACTAATGGATAGTTCAAGATATTCACCCGAACTCCTTCTGCGGTCTCCTAACGGTTCTTCACCGCCTTGCCGAAAAATCCGAACAGCATATGGATCACAGCCAAAGCGAGTGCTCCCAGAATCGCAGCCTTAAACGTCGTCACCGCGAACCCGGGTACAAACTTGCTTGAAAACCACAGAATCACAGCGTTGATTACGAGAAAAAACAGCCCAAACGTCAAAATTCCCAGTGGCAGGGTAATGATCTTCAGAAGCAATCCAAGCGTTGCATTCAGTAGGCCAATTACCACCACTGCAATCAGCGCCGATGCCAACCCATTGATCAAAAATCCGTCTACGAAATGCGCCACAATCAGCAACGCAAGAGCATTCAGAATCCAGTGCAATAACCAACGCATATCTTCTCCTTACGGGATATTCAAGGTTAAACCTTCACCAGTTCCACGCGTCTGTTCTTTGCTCGGCCCTCTTCTGTTGAATTGTCTTGCACCGGCTTCGTGTCTGCAAACCCCTCTGCCGTGAGCCGGTCTTTAGCTATCCCATGCGCTGTGAGCCAAGCCACCACAGCTGCCGCTCTCTGCTCCGACAACCGCTGATTCATCGCCCGTGCACCAACATTATCAGTATGCCCCTCCACGCGCAGCTTCAACCCGGCATTGTCCTTCAGCAGGATCAGCATTTGTTGCAGAGGTGCATCCGCCACCGGCAGAAGATCCGCCTTGCCCGTAGCAAATTCAATCCCATACACCGCCACATGCCCGTCCGAATCCAGCGCGTCGTTCATGGACTTCGCATCCGCCGTCACGACCTGCGTCATCGCCTGTTCTTTCACCAGCGTGAGCTGGGTCGCGCCGCCCCCTTGAGCCAGCGCAATATACTGCGCGCCCTTCTTTGCCGTAAATTTGTACGGCGATTCCTCGTAAAGAAAACTATAACCCGCCCCCGCCAGCGCATTATGCATGTTCCTGTAAATCACAAGATCGCTCGCGCCCTCTGGCATCGTGTAAATAAGAATCGTCGTGTCCCCCTCGACACCTTTCTGATCCCCGGCTTTATTGATCTCCATGGTTGCCGAGTCGAACTCTTTATGGTCGCAGCTGCCAATAAATGCCTTCGGGTACCGCGAAATTAGTGGCGAATCCTTGCAACTCTCCGCATCTGAGTCCTGCGCTCTCGCCGCAGCGCAAAACGCGGCCATCAGTACAGCAGTCATCGCCACCAACCCGCGTCTGCGGCTGGTCCCTGTGAAACCTGAAAAATGGAATTTGCCCATGGCGAAAAAGCATACCTCACCCATTTGTTCCGTCAAGCAAAATTGATCCCTTCCTCATCGCCACATGTCTTCCCGCGTCAACTACTTCGTGACGCCACAACACAACGGATGACCGCGTTTTCTTTCGCCGCACTCGTGCGGCAAACAAGTTACTGCTCGCAATTCCTCTCAGTCTTTGCAGTCAGACTTGGATAGTCCCAACGTTGTCAGGTCACTTTTTCCACCAAGGGGTAACCAGCCATCATCATCTGTGGTCATCTCAACGTAAGGAAATCTCCGATAGATCGCGGCAATAATCTCTTCCGCCTGTTCTTTGTTCACGTGAGGCATAAGAAGAGTGGATCTCCATCCGCCACGACGCGCATAAAGGCCGCTCGGCTCGTCTTCCCCCCCTGCCCGATATTCCAACCCGGAGATCTCTGACCAGGGTAAACGCAAACGGTCATTGGTAAACCGGCCGCGATCCCCCATAACTTCCAGATCGTACTCGGTAACCCACAACTCGGTATTCGGATGCTTGAGCCAGTCAATAACAAGGCTCACTCCTGCCACGAGAACTGCAATCAGGAAAAACCAACTACGATTCTGCCAACCCACATACGCGAAGACAATGAAAACTGCAGCGTACAGGATCAGGTCGATCCTGAAACGGTGGACGGCGACTCGAACCCGCAGCCCATCTCCACGATCGACCGTCTTCACACTGGTACTTGAACCGAACCATCGCATGGCATGGAATCTTAGCGCTCGGCGGTCAATTTCGGCGATGGAAAACAAACATTTAGACTAAATAACGTCCATCATGAACATCCTCACCAAGTGGCTGCGCCACTACCTGCCCACTCTCACCGCCACCGACCGGCAACTTGCCGACGACCTGACCCTTCGCGGCATTGCCGTCGAAGGGGTTCACGAACTCGGCGCCCAAAACGGCTCACTCTTCGAGATGGACATCACCACCAACCGCGTCGACGCCATGAACCACTACGGCATTGCCCGCGAAGCCGGCACCATCTACAACCTCCCCCTCACTGCTCTTCAGGACGTAACCCCAAACCTGCGTCATTCCGAGCGGAGCGAAGCGAGACAACCTTTTCCCATCCAAATCGAAGCCAAAGACCTCTGCGGCCGCTTCACCGCCCAAGTCCTCCGCAACGTCACGATCGCCCCCAGCAAGGGTCAGATTGCCGAATACTTCACCCTCCTCAATCAGAAACAAATCTCCAACGCCGTCGATGCCAGCAACTTCACTCTGCTCGGCATGGGGCACCCGACCCATGCCTTCGACCTCGACAAGCTCGAAGGAGGCATCATCGTCCGGCTGGCCGGCAAGGGCGAAAAGCTAAGGCTCCTCGACGGCACGGAATGCACCCTCGAAACCGACGATCTCGTAATAGCCGATCACAAAAGAGTCCTCGCCCTCGCCGGAGTCATGGGAGGCTGGGACTCCATGATCACCGCCGAAACCAAAAACATCCTCGTTGAATCCGCGTGGTTCGCCCCCGCCGCTGTCCGCCGCAGCTCACGGCGGCACGGCCTTCACACTGACGCCTCACACCGCTTCGAGCGTGGAGCCGACATTGATGCCGCCCCCATTGCCAACGCGTTGGTCTCAAATCTCATTCTCGAGGCAGGAGGCCACGCCGAGGGCACACTCATCGACGTTCTCATCCCGGAGATTGCTGCTAAAACCGCAAATCGGCCAGCGATCGAACTCTCAGTCCGGCAGGTCCAGCGACACTTAGGCACAACCATCGCGCCCGAAGGCATCACCTCCCAGATCGTCTCGCAATATCTTACGTCACTCGGCTGCCAACTCAGCCCGAAGACTTCCGATGCCTTCGACGTAAAACTTCCCTCTTGGCGTCTCGACCTCGAACGCGAGATCGACCTCATCGAAGAGGTAGCCCGAGTCTACGGCTACAACCGTTTCGCCAACACCCTCCCCACCGCACTTCCTGTCAAAGCCCACCCAACAGCCGCAAAGGAAGCCGCCGTCCGGACCCGTTTGCTCGCCCTCGGTTACAGCGAGGCAGTTTCCAGCACCTTCGCCTCCGAATCTGACGCGGTTCTTACCGCAGCAGACAAAAAAACTGTCCCCATGGAGAACCCGCTCTCCGAAGAGGCTTCCATCCTCCGTCCCTCGCTGGTTCCCGGCATGCTCGCAATGCTTGCCCACAATCTCAACCGCGACGTAAAAAACGTCCGCCTCTTCGAGCAAGGCCAAATCTTTACTGGCACCGTCCCTGCCGACGCCAACTTCACCTCAGATGTCCATGAGGCCCCGCAACTCTCTCTCGGAGTCATCGGAGATTTCAACGACGCACGCCTCTACCCCGCCGAAGACGCTCCCATCTTCGAGCTCAAAGGCGTCGTCGAATCGCTCCTCTCTCTCTTTACCCCAACAGGCGGCGCCACAGCCCTCACCTTCATCGCCGAAGCTCCAGCTTGGCTCGAACCCGGACGCTCAGGTACAGCTGTGGTGAACAACCAGCCCATCGCCCACTTCGGCGAGCTGGCCGCCACGCAGCTCGAAGCTCGCAAGTTTCGCCAGCCCGTCTACCTGGCGCAACTCGACCTCGCTCAGCTCTACGAGCTCCCCCTCAGGCGTGTCACTGCCCGCGAGATATCCCGTTATCAAGCCGTCGAGCGCGACTTCTCCTTCGTCTTCCCCAACTCTGTCCACTGGTATTCCATCGCCGCGGCTATTCAGACCCTCGCCATCGCCGAACTTCAAAGTCTCACGCCCATCGAGGTCTGGCGTAACGAGAAAAAATATCCCGGCGTCTACTCACATCTCATCCGCACGACCTTCCAGTCGCACGACCGCACCCTCCGCGACGAAGAGCTAACCCGATGGTCCACGCAGATCATCGACGCACTCACCAAACTGGGTGGAACCCTCCGCGCCTGACTCTGCACAGCCGCGGAGAACCTGCTTAAGTAAATTGTCGAACGGAACTAACTCGCTGCATCCCCTGGAAAATTTCCACAGAAAATATTTTCGAGAGGAGAAAAATTTTAGAGCCCAAAATAACGCCAGCTAGAGTCACGTTTTTGCACTAAGCCCCCACGTAACGAACACAAATTACCAGTAGGAACCGCCGTCATTTTTCGTAACCCCCTTCAAAAAGGCCCGTAAAACGGCATAAAATCACCCCTCGCAACCCATTTTAAAAAATAATCAGAGAAACTGCACCCAGCTAGATTCCGCCGCGTTTTCCAAAATGCGAAATCCACGCGATCCGCGTCTATACTCGAAGAAATATGAGTACTTCTACGATCAGCTCCGGCATCAGCGCAGACGAGTTCCAGGCCCTCGAGCAAAAAGTCCTTCGCGCCGTCGAAATCGTCAAAAAGGAACGTGAAGCCCGCGCCGCGGCTGAAGCCGAGATCGTCTCCCTCCGCGAACAGCTCGCCGCGCAAAAATCCAATGCCCGCGCGGCCGAAACCGAACTCACCACTCTCAACAAAGAGCGCGATCAGGTCCGCCAACGAGTAGAAAAAATGCTGCAACAGATCGACGAACTTCTCTAACTCATCCCAGGAGAAACGATGGACCAAACTCTCGAAGCCCCGCCCCAAGCCACCGAAAGCCAGTCCGTCGCCCAGGCCGTCTCCGTCGACATCTATGATCAGGTCTACAATCTTCGCGGCACAGACCCGGCCTACATCGAGCGCCTTGCTGCTATCGTCGACGCTAAGATGCGCGCTGTCTCCGCCCTCGGCAACACTGTCGACAGCCTCCGCGTAGCAGTCCTCGCTGCCCTCAACATCGCAGACGAACTCTGCACCGCACGCCAACGCAACGACTCACTCGCTGGCAATCTGCAGAACTCGCAGCACTCGGCGCGCACCCGAGCCACGACCCTGGCCGACATGCTCGACGAGGTCCTCGAAGACCGCAAAGTCGGCTAGCCAAGCTCCCACTTTCGTCCTCTCGAGAGAATCTGCGAACGGCGTAAGATGGCCCCGTATGAAAAATCGGAACATTTTTTCTTTGGTTCTCTTCGCTATCACTGTCTCCTTCTTTTCCTGTCAGGCCTTCTCTCAATTCGCAACACTCGATCCTGCGGTTCGTGCCGCGCTCGACGAAGGCAAAAAGTTTGAGCATAACTACCAGCTCGGTTCCGCACTCGACAGCGACCGCAAAGCACTCAAACTTGCGAAGGGTCGATGCGCTGAGTGTCTCGAGACCATCGCCAATCTTCAGTTGAAGATGGAAGCCCCCAAAGATGCTGCTGCGTCTGCCGGCGCGTGGGCCGCTCAATCCTCAACTCCAGTTGAAAAAGGTAAGGCTGAATATCTTCAGGCGTCCGCGCTCCTCTTGCAGGACCAGCAGAAGCACAGTGACGCACTGCTCGCACAGGCCGACCAGATTCTCAAGCGAGCGGCTGCCGACGATCCGTCGAACCCTTCGATTCACCTCCTCGACGGCCACATTCTGGCCATGCTCAAAAAGGATGCCGAAGCGAAGAATGAATTCGTCGCCTGTGCCACGAACCCTGCCGCAACTCCGGCAGAGTGCCTGCGCGCTAAAAACTTTGCCAGCGATCTCACTCTTGCACGCGGCGAGCCCGCCCCAGCCTTCAAGATCACCAAACCCGACGGCACTGCCATCTCCCTCGACTCGCTCGCCGGCAAGGTCGTCCTCATCGACTTCTGGGCCACTTGGTGTCCCTCATGCGTCAAAGACGTCGACTACATCCAATCCATCGCCGAGAGCATGGACAAAGACCGTTTCGTCCTGCTCGGGGTCAGCGATGACAGCGACGAAGACAAATGGAAGCGTTACATGGCAGACAATCGCATGATTGGCCTGCAGGTTCGCGATACCAATCACGCAATCTCCGATCTATTCCACGTCTCTGCGATCCCAACCTACATCGTTCTCGACGGCAATGGAACTGTGCAGATGAGAGCCACTGGAGCCGAAGGAGATATCAAAGGTAAAGTGCGTTCTCTGCTCGCCACCACCGCAATCCATACCGCGTCCATATCCATGAAGTAAAAAATAGTATCGAGTTAAGCGATCAAACCGGCTGGCCGAGCGACAAAGGAGATCAATGGACGAAAAACGAGTTCTTCTTAAACATTTCCTCGCCGCTTTGGCCTACCGTACGCAGAAAGCTCTCCGCGACGCTCCCCCCGAGTTCGCCGACTTCCGCGCCGACCGTCAGGTTCGTACCCCCCACGAACTCATCCGCCATATGGATAGCGTCCTCGGCTACTCGCGCACTTTCTTCCTCGGCGGCTCTTACCGCCCGCCCGTATTTCAAGAGTTCACCGCCGCCGTCAAACACTTCCATGAAGTCGTCACCGACATCGCACGCATCCTCGACGAGGGGGTCGAATTTCACGACATTACCCCGGAGATTCTTCTCCAAGGCCCCTTCTCAGACGCCATGACCCATGCCGGCCAACTTGCCCTATTACGTCGCCTCTCAGGCAGCCCTGTGCCGCCAGAGAACTTCATTTACGCGGAGATCACTTCCGAAAATCTCAGCCCCAATCAACCTCCCCCTCGGAGTCCCGATAAGGACTGGCCGGAGAAACCCTAGTCACCCATTTCCTGCTCAGCTCATTTTGTTTGCAAACGCCGTTCCTCCCCCATTTGCCATTCTCGACCCACATAGGTAGCATCCAACTTAAGAAAGCCGGCCTGCAAAGCAGGTACTGGAACAACGCTGGTTGAACCAACATTCATTGAACAGGGGCCCGACTCGTAGACATGGCTTGGTGAGCAGTCCTCCAGTCAGGAACGCCTAAAGAGCCACGGTTAGGTCCCGCCGTCTTAGGACGGGTTCACCAGCGCTTCTGAGTACGGCCCAGTGGGTCGGTCTTCTTGTTTTCTCTCAAGCTCAGAGCTCAAAACTCCAGCTCTCATGCATCCTTATCTCGTCCACTCCGGCCATCTCCTACTTCCCACCTTCGGCGTCCTCGCCGCAATGGGCCTCATGCTGGCTCTGACTCTGAGCCTACGTACTGCTCCCATTGTCGGCCTGGACCCCGACAAGCTTTGGAATGCTGGCCTCTTCATGCTCATCTCAGCCTTTGCGCTCTCACGACTTCTCCTCGTCCTCGCTAACCCGCAAACCTTCCTCCGCTACCCAATCATCCTGCTGACAGTGCCATCACTCAATAGCTTCGGTGTCCTCCTCACACTGGTCGCGACTGCGATCTACCTCCGCGCCAAACAGCTACCTCTCCTCGACACACTCGACGCCTGGTCTCCTTCAGCCATTCTCACCTGGGCGTTCCTCGCCGTTGGACACTTCGCTGAAGGCAGTGACGCCGGTCTCCCCACCAGACTTCCGTGGGGTCTCGCCATCCCGCCAGACCGCATCCACCTTCATCCGGTTGCCCTCTATGCCGCAATCACCGCAGTCGTGCTTGCCGTTGTTCTTCTCCGGCAGCTCCCCCGGCGCAAAAACCCAGGTGACACCTTCGCCCTTGCCCTTGCCGCCTCGGGTGCGGTTCAGTTCCTTCTCACCTTCTTTCGCCAGCCTTTGCCCGACTCAAAATTTCTTGATCCTGTCCAATGGATTTCTCTCGGCTTGATCGCTCTCGCTACCCTGGTAGTCTTTCTCCAACCTCGAAAGCTGGTTCGCTATGCCGTCTAAGCACATGCTCCCTAAGGGCCAGCGTCGTCGCACCGTCAAACCCGAGTACCGTGCCACTCGCGGAGTCGAAGAAGCTCCGCCTCCCCCAATCCCTGTCATCGACTTCGAAGACCTTGAAGAATCCTCCGAAGACAACACGCGAACCTTCATCGCTGATCCCGCAGCCGCGAACCTCCGGCTCGATCAATACCTCTCCCAGGCCTTGCCAGACATCTCTCGCGCCCGCGTCCAGCTGCTTATCGAAGCCGGACAGGTCCGCCTCGACGGTCACCCCGCCAAACCCAAACAGAAACTCCATGGCGGCGAATCCATCGAGATCGAAGGCTCTCCGCAGCCCGCGCCACTTCACGCCACGCCGGAAGATATCCCCATCGAAATCCTCTACGAAGACCGGCACCTCGCGATTGTCAACAAACCCGCAGGCATGATGGTCCACGCAGGCTCAGGCGCAACCGATGATGCCCGCAATTCCGGTACTCTCGTCAACGCCCTGCTCTTTCATTTTAAAAACCTCTCCTCCACCGGCGGAGACCTCCGTCCAGGCATCGTCCACCGCCTCGACAAACAAACCAGCGGCGTCATCCTCGTCGCCAAAGACGACAGCACTCACCGTAAGCTGGGCGAGATGTTCTCCTGCCGCCAGGTTTCCAAAACCTACCACGCCCTTCTCCATGGCCATCTCAAACAAGATGACGTCACGGTCAACCTCCCCATAGCTCGCGACCTTGTTCGCCGAACCCGCATGACCACCCGTCGCTCCGATGGGCGAACTGCCGTCTCCCATTTCCATGTGCTCGAACGCCTGACTACTCCCTATGGTCCATTTTCTCTGGTCGAAGTAGGTATCGAAACAGGTCGCACCCATCAGATCCGTGTCCACGCCCAATCTCTCGGTCATCCTGTTGTTGGCGATACACTCTACGGCGCCCCGCACCTGATTCCAGGTCTCCCTGTGCAGTTTCAGCTAGACCGAAACTTCCTCCATGCCGCGCATCTGTCCCTCGCTCATCCCCAAACCCAAAAAAAACTCGAAATGGATGCTCCCCTTCCTATCGAACTGGAGTCATTTCTGAAAGCAATTCATACGAATTCATCCACGTTTCGGTAAAATTACTGTAGTGATCGTCCATCGTCGAACCAACCGCTCCTCTCTGCTGAAAGCTCTCGCTCTCCTGGTCTCCCTGGCTGCCATTGCGCCTCTCCACGCCCAAACCGGCGCCGAAGCCACCGAACCGGCCCAGCTCCCTACGGCCCCCTCCGCGCTGCCACAATCGGTCGCCCCGCAGCCTGCAGCGCAAACCCCTGCCACAGCGACACCGCAGACACCTGCCCAAACACCAACCCAAGCCCCGGCGCAAACACCCGCGCAGCAACCCGGTGCACAGCAGCCGGACGTTCCACCCTCCGGCGGTGCCGATATCGTCGTCCGGGTCAACGAGGTGAACCTTATCTTCACCGTCACCGACAAGAAGGGTAAATTCATCACGGGTCTCAAGCGGGAGAACTTTGGCCTTCTCGATGACGGCCGTCCCCCCATCGCCGTTCTTCGCTTCCAGCAGCAGACCAATCTTCCCCTCCGCGTCGGCATCATGCTCGACACATCGAGCTCCATCCGTCAGCGTTTCCAGTTCGAGCAGGACTCCGCCATCGAGTTTCTCCTCCAGATCCTCCACCTCAACGACCGGGCCTTTGTTGAAGGCTTCGACATCCAGACCGATCTCGCCCAGGACTTCACAAACAACGTTGATCTTCTCAACCAGGGAATCCGCAAACTTCGGCCCGGCGGCGGCACCGCGCTCTTCGATGCCCTCTACAAGACCTGTCGCGACCAGATGCTCACGCTGCAGGAGACCGGCGCTGTCCGTCGCGCCATCATCCTTGTCTCCGACGGCGATGACAACTACAGCCGCGTCGAGGAATCCGACGCCATCAAGATGTGTCAGCGCGCCGACACCATCGTCTATACCATCAGCACTAACATAAGCCCCAGCAAAGACAAGGGCGACGATGTTCTGCGACAGATCTCTGAAGCTACGGGCGGCCAGCCCTTCTACCCCATCAAGCTCGAAGATGTAGCCATCGGCTTCCGTAACATCGAAGAAGAGCTTCGTAGCCAGTACCACCTCGTCTACCGCCCAGCTAACCTCAAGATGGACGGCAGTTTCCGTACCATCTACCTCCAGGCTACCGATCCTCGCTATCACGTCCGCGCTCAGAAGGGTTACTTCGCCCCTCGCCCACCGCAATAAAACGTTTGTTTTCTGGTTCAGTATTGGCCCTTCCGCCCGAATTGGGCGGAAGATTTACTTGTGATTCCCTCTGGAAGAAATGCCTACTACAGGCAGTCCCCGCCATTTTTACTTCAATCCACCCAAACTCTCCGCCAAAATCCGTGTCTAAACAGGAAAAGAGGCCAAGATGAACTTACGTCTCCGCACCGTCCTGCTCCCCGCCCTTCTCACCACAGCTCTCACCTTCGCCCAGGCTCAACCAGCAGGCGAGTCTTTCGATCTGCATGGCGCTTTGATGAATCTCGCCAACCAGCCAGCAAGCCATACGGCTTTCAGCTTCGACCGGTCAGAGCTTCAGGTAGCGCAGAACCTTCTCGCATCCGGAGGTATGGATCCCAATCATGCTGCGGCAGCTCTTACGGGCATCGCCGTTGACAACTATCACTACCCTCATCCTGCCTTCTATATTCCCGAGACGATGGCCTCTATCATCGCCGGTTATCACGCCGCAGGATGGAAGCACCTCGTCAACGCCAATCAGACGCCCGCGAACACCGCACATCCCCACAGCGCCGTCACCGATCTCTGGCTCCGCTTCGCCGGTGCAGATATCACAGGAATCACCGTCCTCACACGCTCCCCACAGGACATGAACGTAGTTCAGGTCACCTGCGAGCTCCGTCCTCTCGATCTCGTTCATTTGAGCGGCCACTTTGGTATCCCCAAAGTCGATCCGAACGCTGTCATGGTTCCCGCCCCCGATGGCAAATAGACCGGCTTCATCGCGCGAGGGTTGAGCAGAGGAAAACTCAGCATCTGGCTCAAATCATTTACCCTTGCATTTGAGCCAAATGACTGAACCAGCATCCATCGCCTCTCGCCCCCGCGTTCTCAGCGGAATGCGTCCCACTGGCCGTCTCCACCTCGGCAACTTCATGGGAGCCCTCTACAACTGGGTCCAGCTTCAGGACCAGTACGACTGCTTCTTTTTCATCGCCGACCTCCACGCGCTCACCACCGACTACGCTGACCCATCAACCCTCCGCCAAAATATTCGCGACGTCGCCCTCGACTTTCTATCAGCCGGCCTCGATCCCGAGCGCTGTACCGTCTTCATCCAGTCCCACGTCCCCCAGCATGCCGAGCTGCACACCCTTTTCAGCATGTTCACGCCGCTTCCTTGGCTTGAGCGCGTCCCTACTTACAAAGACCAGCAGGAGCAACTCCGCGAGAAGGACCTCAACACCTATGGCTTTCTCGGCTACCCTCTCCTTCAGTCCGCCGACATCCTGCTCTACCAGCCTGACTTCGTCCCGGTAGGTCAGGACCAGGTCGCCCACGTCGAGCTTACCCGCGAAGTCGCACGCCGCTTCAACGCACTCTACTGCTCCATATCCACCCCGGCCATCGAAAAAGCCCGTGCCGACCACTCCGACAAAGAAATCATCGAAGCTGAGATCGCCGCAAACGCTGTCGCAAATGGCATCCTTCCCGAACCGAAAGTTCTGCTCACGCCGTCACCCAAGCTCCCGGGTCTGGACGGTCGCAAAATGTCTAAGAGCTACAACAACACGATCATGCTCACCGAGCCTGAGGCGGACCTCCGCGCCAAGATCAAGACCATGGTCACCGACCCCGCCCGTATTCGCCGCACGGACAAGGGAAATCCGGACGTCTGCCCGGTCTTCGACCTCCACAAGGTTTTCTCCAGCGAACAAACCCAGCAGAAAGCGCGCGAAGGCTGTACGACCGCTGGCATAGGTTGCATCGAATGTAAGAGCTGGGTTGCCGATGCCATCGTAGCCGCTATCAAGCCCATTCAGGAGCGCCGGCGCGCCCTCGAAGATGATCCGGGTAACGTCGACGCCATCCTATGGGACGGTTCCGCCCGCGCCCGTCGCAGAGCCATCCAGACCCTCCAGCATGTCCGCCAGGCCATGGGCCTCGAGTAAAGAGAAACGAGCCAAAGTTTTTGAGTGAATCGATGTCCGAAGAGATCGCAAATCCCGAAGTAGCCAACAAGGAAACCAACTCCCCGGAAGAACCGGCTCTGGCGGCTGGCATCCTAGCTTCCGACGACACTCAGGTACCCAGCGAGCCCTTTGCCTTGCAATCTCCTCCTCAGCCCGGCGCGCCTGAATCCAAACGCGCCCAAAAAGACAAAGTAAAAGAAAAAGAAGAGGCCTCCCAATCGCCCTTCTCTGTGACCGTCGGGCAAGTCTACGACGGCCCGCTTGATCTCCTGCTTGACCTCATTCGCAAACAGAACATCGACATATACGACATCCCGATCGCCCGCATCACCAGTCAGTTCCTTGACTACACCCAACACCTCAAGCAGGTAGATGTCGACGCCGCAGGCGAATTCATCTACATGGCTTCGCTGCTCATTCACATCAAATCCAAGACCCTCCTGCCGCGCGATCCCAGCGACGTAGCCGGAGCCGAATCCGAAGACCCCCGCAGCGAACTGGTCGAGCGTCTCCTCGAGCATGAACGTTTCAAAGCCGCCGCCCAGATGCTCCTTCAGAAGCAACAGATTGAAGAGGCTACCTGGACCAATCCCGGCATGAAAAACTTCCGCCGCGATACCCTCGAAACCGGAACCGCCGAGACAGACCTCGAGCAAGAGATCGCCGCCGATACCGTCGACCTCGTCCGCGTCTTTCAGGAGATCCTCCACCGCATGCGTGAACGTCCGGTCCTCGATGTCGATGAGGATGCGGTCACCGTCGCCCAGATGATCGACTACGTCAAGCGCCGTCTCGTCATGGAGGACAAGCCTGTTAGCCTGCGTCGCCTTCTCCACAACACTCACACCTCGCGTTCGCTTATCTGCATGTTTTTAGCGATGCTCGAGCTTGTCCGTTTGCAGGCCGTGCTTCTGTATCAGCCTGTGACGCAGGGCGATATTCTCATCAAAAAGACCGAAGGCTTTGATCAGGTCTTCACCGAACAGGCGCAGGCACGCGACGACTGGCGCTAGAAGTTATCTGGAACTCACCGCTTCTTAGCTATGACCTTTCACCCGAATGGCAATAGTCAGTCCCATCAAACCGGTCGCAAGCAGAAACAACGCGGCAGGTTCAGGAATCGGACCAGGAGAAACGACATCCTGTTTGAGTGAGAACTCCGCGGCGTCCGAGTGGAGTCCCGGGTTCTGAATCGCAACATACATCTCGTCGCCCATTCCATCAGTCCATGCAAAATCTCCGGAAGAGTTCAGAAACAGCTGCGCCCCCGCACCACCACCCAGAAAATCAACCCCTGAAACTGACGTCAGGTAGATCCCATTCGGATCACCATTTGTGTTGTAAAGAGAGCTAAATCCCATCCACCCGTTGTTGCACACAGACTTCGACATATTGAACCCGGCAACTCCCGAGCTGCATGCCCCTCCATCGTCGTAGTCCAGAATAGGGGGAGCGCTGCCATTGTTCGTCGCCGTTCCATTGGCATAGGTTATGTAGCAGTAGGCTGCCGAGTCGCATCCGCTCGTGCTCCAAATCGTCACCTCCCCCGACGAATCGATTCCATAAATTCCGCGAGAATTATCGTTACCAAGGTCGTAAATGGTGTAACTATCTGCAAAAGCTGGGTGAGCGCCTCGCAACAAGGAGACGGCAAGAGCCAAGACCACAGTTCCAAACGAAGATGCAAAAATTTTCATAGAAATGGCCTCGAAAACCAGAATTATAGTTTTCGAGTGTCTCCGGGCAAACGCACGATAGTTGTAGATTCCGGGTGTTTTCCATGCCATGGAAAGGACTTAAGCCACTCGGCCTAAATCGGCCGCGCGAATGAGGGCTTGCCTCCGGGTCCGAGGGCGACATATGCAAATGTTTGCGTTGTGTGGCATCAGAGCCTCGCGATTCGTCTTCGGGGCTCGGCCTCGCAGGAGGGCAAAAGAACACATCTTTCATGTTCCTGTAACACATTGTTCTCAATCGGCCTCTATCGTGATTCAACGCAATCATTCTGACTTTCAAGGCGCGCCCTCATGGCTACTCCTGTAATGACTCCGCCCGGATCGCTTCTCGATCAAAAACTGAAGAAGTCATCGCCAGGCAAAATCGGTGGCATGATCTTTGCCATCATGCTGCTGGGCGGTCTGATTTACATCGGGACAAAGCTCGCCTCGGATCTCTCGGTTGTTCACTCGGCTTCGGTGTTTCCCTTTGTCTTACTCGGCGTTGCTCTCCTGATCGCGCTTGGATTTGAATTCGTCAACGGATTTCACGACACTGCCAATGCCGTTGCCACCTGTATCTATACCCACTCGCTTGAGCCGCACATTGCCGTGGTTTATTCCGGCGTCATGAACTTTATCGGTGTCTTAATGAGTTCGGGGGCGGTCGCTTACTCCATCATTACGCTGCTGCCTGTCGAGCTAATCCTTAAGGTCAGCCGAGGCTCCGGTTTCGCAATGGTTTTTGCCCTGCTTGTTGCGGCCATCCTTTGGAACCTTGCCACCTGGTGGAAGGGCCTGCCGGCATCAAGCTCCCACACTATGATCGGCTCAATTATCGGTGTCGGCATCACCAATCAGCTGATGCAGGGAAACACCGGTACTGCCGGGGTTGACTGGGATCAAGTCGCCAAAGTTTTCAAAGCTCTTCTCTTCTCGCCGATTATCGGGTTTGTCCTTGCAGCTCTCGTCTTTCTTCTTTTCAAGCTGGTAGCTCGCGATCCGCGTCTTTATGAGGCACCGAAGGGAGCCGAGCCGCCGCCTTTCTATA
>Ga0206901_1061_pt1 | contig 19251 bp, 8 predicted proteins | sample Alteio_BWOrgHeat_47_FD_152936 | JGI IMG/M metagenome (GOLD analysis project Ga0206901, IMG submission 152936) | Enriched cells from forest soil in Barre Woods Harvard Forest LTER site, Petersham, Massachusetts, United States -... | ecosystem: Environmental > Terrestrial > Soil > Temperate forest > O...
ATGGTATTGGTCGGCGCCCACTGGGCTGCCAATGTTGATGACCATACCCATGGCAGCCGGAGAGGACGCGTCGTTGGCTCCGGTTTTGATTTGAAGATCTCCAAGCGACTCATTGGCGATCGAGATGGTGTTGGATGGCCAGTTTTGTTCGAAACTGCCGATGTCCATTCCGTCAAGGAGAGTTGCATGGTTTTCATTCTCGGAACCCCGCAGGAAGTAAGTCTGCCCACCCTCGGCATCGCTGGATGCGGAGATGATACCTGGCGTGACTTGGAGCGCGTCGCTCCAATCATGGCGGCCTGTCACTGGGATATTTCGAAGAAGTTCGCCGGAAAGATTGGTAGCCTGCTCTGCAGACTGTGTATCAATGAGTGGAGCGTCTCCAGCAACTTCGATGGTCTGAGCCTCGGAGCCAACTTTCAGTTGAATGTCGACCGTTATATTGAGACCCGATCGAACGATAAGACCTGCACGTTCAAACTTAGCGAAGCCGCTGACGGCAGCTTCGACAGTGTAATTTTCTCCCTGAGGCAGATCAATAAGACGATAGTTGCCCTCCGCGTCAGTGGTTGCAGTGAAGGTGCCGCCTACTGCCGGACTGTGTGCGATGACGATCACTTTCCGGACCGCTGCGCCACTTGCATCCGTAATCTGACCATGGATCGTGCCATCAGCCGTGGTCTGCCCGGGCGCGCTGTGGGTAACCAAGCCGATCAATACAAGTAAGGATGTTAGCGCCCATCGACGTATATGCTGCGGAGTTTTGTTCTCGTAGTTGCGATGCATGGAAAGTTCTCCTGAAAAGCTACTTAGGTTGGGCAGTGAAAACGCACGAGGGAGCATGAAGCTACGGGAAGTAGCCTTGCGGCGCGATGAGCACGCCGTAACGTGAGCTCTCAAAATGGAGCGAATTTTTAGATGTGGCAACAACAACGACAAAGAGGAAGGTGAGCCTTGAGCTGCAGAGAGCTCAGGTAAAGGGTGCGGAGAATCCTATGATTGTTGGACAGATTCATTGTTCGCCTCCTTTGTCTGCAGTGCGTTCATGAATGGAAGGTCGCAAACTGCTTGCATTGTTGTTGATTGTTGCTGGTTCCGAAGTCGAGTAGAGCAGTGCGTTGAAGAAAAACTTGTAGGTGACCTCAGAGATCGCACGATACTGAGGGCGGAAGCCGAAGAGTACGAGGTGCCCCTTGCCGACGTTTTGCTGCGCGATTACGGAAGTTCCCTTAAGAAAGTTGCCGCCTTGGATCCACCCGCTGAGGAGTGGACTGTCTATATCGAAAGAGGCAATAGATTGTGCAGGGGAGCTTACATGAAAAACCGGTCCGTTCTCATAAAAGATGGGTACACTCGGCGTGGAACCAAAAGCGATGGGATTCTTCGGATCGACCGAGACCTGAAGAATGGAGCCCGGAATATAAAACTTGCTGCGATCTATGGTGTCCAGCCCGTTTTCGACTGCGCCACCCTTCTTCGTGTAGATCTCAGAGGCGCGGTTGAAAGCGACGATGGTGCCTCCATTGTTGGTGAAGGCTTCGAGTGCGGAAACACCGGTGGGGCCAAGACCTCCAGTAAACTCGGGGGGTGTTTGCGGAGGGGGCGTCCCGTAATCATTGACTGAGGCCACACCGCTGCTGCTCTGTCGTCCACTGCGTCCCTCGCCACCTCGCTCGCTCGATGTTTGCGCTGCGTTGCTAGGCGCGGTAGCGGCAGGTGATTCCACTTCGCCGAATCCACGCGCACCAGCGGTGATCGCGCGGGCCGAATTGTCGGGAAGAACGATGACATCGAAGCGTTGGTTGAGATCGCCTTTGCGGATATCAGTATCGACGAGGCGAGTATAGGGAATATGGTTCTGGTCGAGGATATAACGTGTCCAGCCCTCATCCATCGATGCCACCCAGCTCTGGTAAAGACCGATGCGCGGCAGATGAACTGCAAGTGCAGCCCCCATCGGCACAGAAGGAGCGGGCTTGATGTCGATAGAAAAATCGGCAGCAAGTTTCTTGAGCTTTGCATCAACGCCGTCTTGCGCTGGAATGTAGATTGTGCCGGGTTCTTCACCGGAGGTAAGGCGGTAGGCCTTAACGTGCTGTCCGAGAAGAGAGAAGAGACCGTAAAGGCTGGAGTTAGTATTGTCCGCAATCAAATAGCCTGTAGATGACCCCGCTTCCAAGTGTCCTGGACCGGGGGTAGCCTTGGAAACAGGTGTCGTGGACGCCTCGAACTTGTCCTTGATCTCAACAGCGTTGACTCCGAAGAGCAGAGGAAGGGTCTGCGCTGTGACGTCGTAAGGCCGTTGCAGTGGTCCACCGGGATATTCGGCGATGTTTGGGTAGTGCTGGATCTCAAGGACTGACTTTGCGAAGGCGCCAAAGGGCTGGCCGAGAGGCACAATATAGCTATCTCTCGCGAACTGCCGTCCATTTGCGGTAAAAGGCGCGGTAGCACGCTGGACCTCGACATCTGCAATGCGCAGCGTATTGACGAGGCGCGCTGCGACAACGGGATCTGTTTGCTCGGCGGGAATGACCCATGCATAGGGCTGCCCGAATGCTCGTGTTACCGCGTGCTGGCCTATTGTGTAGAAGTTTGCAAGATAGCGCTCACGGAAGATCGCAGCGTTATAAGCAATGGAGAAGAAAGCGTCATGCTGGTAGTCAACGATGTCGCTGAGATGCCACCAGCCACCCTTCCAGGGATTCGGAAAGTTCCAGGCGGCGACCTTCGAGTCATAACCAATGCCACGTCCTAATCTGTCGAACGGAATATTGATTGGCGTAGCAATATTGACGCTAGCCGATTCGGTCAAGATGCGCAGGCCATTGTGAAGAGAGATGTAATCGCGAAGCGGTGACCAGAAATCGTAGACGCCATAGGAAAGCACGCCAGTCTTGCCTGTTTGCGAGATCTCCAGCGCCGTGTTTGAGCCTAGTGAGTTAATGGAGGAGATGAGCAGCGGATCGATGTTGGGATCGAATGGATCGACAAAGGGTGGCAGATAGATGCGCGCCGCATTAGCTCCCTGTTGATGCATATCGTAGAGAATTTCCGGGTGCCAGCGGTTGAGAACCTTTTCCGTAGTGAGGCGCGTTTCGATCTGTGTAAACGTAGCCCAGTCGCGGTTGTCGTCATGGCCCGTGTAGTGGTGCCAGATGACGGTGGGTTGTGTCCCTTCATACGGCGTGCCGAGATACTTTTTATACCAATCAACGACTAGCTGCTGTCCATCTGGGTTCTGCGAGGGCACGATCACGATGATGACGTTGTGCAGAATGGCTTGATTGCGCGGCGTATCTTGCGTCGCAAGGTCATAGGCGAACTGTGCGATGCTCTGCGAACTGGCGATCTCCGTGGAGTGAATATTCGCGGTTACGGCAATAATAGTTTTGCCCTCTCCAACGAGCTTCTTAGCCTCTTCCGCCGAAGTGACGCGCGGGTCAGCTAGCCTTCGCTGAATGTCGAGATAATGATCAAGGTGCGCGAGGTTTTCGGGTGCGGAGATGGTGATTGCAACAAACGGCCGGCCTTCCGTGGTCTTACCTAATTCTTCATAGAGAATGCGGCTGCTTTCGGTAGACAACTTTTTGTAGTAGGCGGTAAGTTGATTCCAATCCGCGAGCCTACGGTCCGCGCCGAGTTTGAATCCAAACGCTTCTTCTGGTGAAGTGACGTGCTTTTGCCCGACGACGGTCAGCGTGGTCATCAACGCAAACAATGCTGCGACAAGTGTCTTCATTACATCCTCGTAGATTTCCGATGTACCGCTCAGGTGGTGGCGTAAAAACCACTATCGAGAGATCGCATGAACGCGAACGAAATCCCGAATTGAGTCGTACCTAATTGATATGGATGGACTGTGTCTATCTGCAGGAAGGAACAGAGAAGAGGCGACAACAACGCAGCAATTGCGTATGCGTCAGCGAGTTGTGATCTAGGCTCTTCATCTCTGGTTGTGAAAGCATATCACACATGTAGCAGTTGAACTCAAAGTGCGTGGGAAAACACGCCTTTCCGCCGAATTGCTAAAGACTATTGAATCGGAGCGTTATTGACATCGACTCGGTATACATTCTTGCGAGGAGGCTTCGGCCTTCACGAATCTCACGCCAAACAACACAGGCTGAAGCTGTGAGTATGGGGACTAATTGAGATGAGGAAACTGGGATGGAAGAGGCTCCCGTAAGTTACTTAGAATGTGGTAGCCAGAGACGGGGCTCTGTTCGTCGACGCTGGCCTTTTCAAAGCCCTCCTAATGATCAACATAACCGGCTTGGAATCGCTGCATATAATTGAAACGATTAGCCTTATTGATTTGGGGCCGTTTGGGATATTTTCGACTATGAACTCGGCAGAAGTCGACCGTCATCAATGCGCTCGGCTCTGCTCAACGCTTTACGGCACTAATGGTCAAGCAGAGGATAATCTGTGAGTTATGTAATGAAAGCTGAGGCATGAGCAGAGACACTAACGAATCTTTGCGGATTTTTCTGAGACGGCAGCTTAAAGATGTGGAAGAAGACATTGAGACGATTAACAGTTACATCTTCAGCAACCCTCCCGATACATCGGGTGAACTTCTGAGACTTCGCGAGTTGCAGCGCAAGTATCGTGAGATCGCGGCAAACATAAAAAACGAAATCGATAAGTTGGTTTAGAGTGAGAAATTCCTATCAAGTGCGATCGCGGCGCGAAGTTGGGCAGACGCTCAACTTAATCGAACCTATCAGCGACTGCTTGAAATGATGAAGCAAATGAAAGGGGCGCCTCGGCAATTAAGGTTCCCGAAAGACCATGGATTCAATACAGGGATAGTTATATTGAAGCCACGTATCTCAAAGTCGATAAGCAGGCGGCCAATGGCTCTTTCTTTCCCATGGAGGGCAGAGCCAATAGTGAGTCGATCGTATCCTGGCCGTCGTCGGAACGGGATTTAGTCCCCATGCGCCTTCGACTTCAGCGTACTCGGCAATACCCCGATCACCTTCCCCATCAACTGGCACAACTCGAAGATTCCGGGCTTTGCCTTACGTGCGGACGTGCCCAACTTCCACCACTTCTCGGTTTTCGTGGTCATGTCGTCGGTGGCGGCACGATTCTTCCCGCCACAGGTCGCGGGTGCAGGCGCAGCTCCGGGAAATGGGGGGTTCCCCTTTCGCATCGACCACGACGAGCGCTACAACCAAACGACTCACCTTCAGTATCAGATTCCTGTGAAGGGCAGTCCATGGGTCGGATTCAACTGGCGCTACGACAGCGGTCTGGTTGCTGGTTCGGTGCCCTGCTACAACGTGACTGACCCGAACAGCGTGTGTAATCAAATCAACGGGGGCCCGTCGATCACGATTAACGGTCAACCTGAATCGACCTGAGCGGATTGACGCCAGATCAGCAGTTCCAGGCTGGTTTGACCTGCAACGGCATGAAAGCGACTCCCTTCGTCGGGGTACCTGGAAATCAGTGCCTCGCTTCCCAATTGACCTCCAAGCTGGCCTCGATACCCGCACCCGGCACCGAGAACGACGATCACACTCCGCCCCGAATTGCACCTCGCAACCTCTTCGATGTGTCGCTCGGGGAAGATAATCTCTTCAACGGCGACAACCGTAAATGGAGCCTTCGTCTAACAGCCGTCAACATAACCAACAAATACGCGCTATACAACTTCCTCTCAACCTTCAGCGGCACGCACTACGTCACACCGCGAGCATTGAATGCTGAGCTGGGCTTCCATTTCTAGCAATAGAATCTGGGGGAAGCGCGTCAAACATGACTCCCGTTGCATGTTTGACGCGCTTCATCACGCCATTAACGTCTCGGACAATCACAATACATCCTCATCCGTTGCTCGACGCATCGTGGAGTCCTGGTTATGGCTCAAATTCAAGAGCTATGGGCGGAACACATCGATCGAATAGTGATGATCACCTGGGCGCTTTGTTTTATTTATTGCGTCGCAGCTCCAGTGGTCCTTTCTTTCTCGGCCGTCTCTTCCCATTTCATTCCCTCGGAAGAACACACCCGCCGACTGCTCGCGGTCTTCGTGACTGTCGTCGGAGTGGCAGCAATTGGCTTTGGATACCGGAGACATCAACGGAAACGTGTGCCCGGGCAGCATCTCTTGGACTAGCGATGATCTGTTCCGGAGCTCACTTGGGAGATTTACTCCCTTCACATGCCAGTGAAGTAGCTGTGTCACGCTCGCGGGCAGCTGCTGCATGATCTTCGCTCATCACGTGAATCATACGTTTTGCAAAAACTGCAAGAGATGCTCATGAGTGTGTCCCAAAGCGCGTCAATTGTGGCCGAATCACATGCTTTTATCTGGGGTAGAAGATCATGAGCAACGGGTTGTTCACAGGGAGATTCCGAGGCAACAGAAAGCGACTTGGCCGAATTCGCTGGAGCACGTACGACGTATGGCTCATTGCGCTCGCAGGGCTGGTGGTATTACTCGCCGCTGCCGCTGGAGCGTGGTTGGGATACCATTATTCCGACTAGCGTCTCGACAGCCAACGGGTGGAGTTTCGTGCGGATCAGGTTCGTTTGGTCTTCGCCGGATTGCAGGCCGTTGTATTGGCGGCCTCTTTATCGGTTATTCACCGGCTTCTCCAAGGTCTGCTTACACCCTCAGGTATCGTTCCGCCGTTAGAACCCAGGCGAGGCCGAGAAGGAACTGAGTCTGTTCCAACTCGCCGCAGTTGACATAGCGGACGCACTTCTCAGTGAAAGTTCGCAACAAAACTAATAGTTCAATGCGAGACCGCAATCGGTAATTTGCCTTCGTCAGGGTTGAGGGGAAGAGTTTCTTTGTCGAACTCCGAAGTTTTCGATCGTATTCGATCTCCTTCGTTCATTCAAAACTTTCGATTCCGCAAAGGCCTTAGCCGCAAGATCTTTCTCTCCAACTTTTTGATAAAGCCTACCTAGCTGGAAGTGCACCGATCCGTCATCATCACTTGGCAATCCTGCTATGTACTCATCAATAGCCTGCGTTGTCTCGCCTTGGTCCGCATAGACCTGCCCCAGTAACGCATGGATCCGCGGCACGAGCTCTGCTCTTGCTGCAAGACCCGCTCGCAGGTACGGCTCGGCCTCAGCATACATGTGTTCCGCAATCAATACCTCGCCCATAATGTAATTGGCCTCAGGATCCGAAGGTCTTTGAACAAGAGCCTCCTGAATAACCTCGCGAGCAGGATCGATCCGCATCTCCTGCAAATAATTCGTCGCTGCACCCACCAACGCCGCAAATTCCTTCGGGTTAAGATTCAGAGCCACCTTATATTCAGCCTCGGCCTCTGCATATTTCTCTCGATCGCGGTAGCTTTCAGCTAATAACTCATGCAGCCGAATCGAATTCGGTTCAACCTCTCCCGCATAAGCCAGCGCCATTAGGGCCATGCGCTGTTCCGCGAGGATTGACCAGTAAAGACCTTCCTCAGTTGTTTTAGGAGATGCTCGAAGCTTCTTTGCAGCGGAAACGGCTGTCTTGAAATCACCGGCATAAAAGGCACACGTTGCAAGCAGCGAGAGCTCGCGATTCGTAGGGGCGGTCAAGTGAAGAAGACTTTTCGAGCACTTGGAATACTCCCCTTGTTGATAAAGACTCTGCGAAGAGTCCGCCACAACTTTTACCGGAGCTTGATCTACGGGTAAATCACTCTGCACCGACGAAGTCCTTTCCCCGCGAAGCGAGGTCCTCAACACAGAGACCGCGTCTTTAGGAATGTCGGACGCAGATTTCGTCAACAGCCCATCAAATGCTTTGTTTTGATCAGCGGTCATTCCACGCACTAATTCGAAGGCAAAGGCTTTCACAAATCCGGAATCAATCGACCAGAGGGATCCCAGAGATCGTAGCGCAACTTCGTCTTCCCCATCTGCGAGTTCAAGGCGGACCATTCCCAACTTCGCTAACGAGCACCCACCGGAATTCACATCCTGCATAAATTCTGTTTTCGCTTCGGCGGGCTTGCCTGCCCGGATCAACACCATCCCCAGCGAAGAACGACTGCATGGAGGAGAAGTAGGCCCGGAAAGGAGTCTATGAAACACCTCTATAGCCTGGGCCAGCTTCTCCTGATCGCTTTGCGCCTCCGCATTTAACCTTTGAAAAAAGGGCGACCCTCGATTCAGTCGGGCGAACTCTCCAGCATCAGCCTCCGACATCTCAAGATAAGTAATGCCGAGCCGGTACCAGCCTTCTCCGCCGCTCGGATCTAACTCCGTTGCGCGCCGATAAGCCAGAGAAGCGTTTTCAAACTGCTTCAGACCAAAATAGGCACTTCCCAAATTAAGGTACGTCTCCCGGTCGATAGGTCGGAGCTGCTTGGCAAGCGTCAGATAGCGAATCGCCTCTGTCCTGTTTCCAAGTTGAAGGTTCTCAATTCCCAAAAAGAGAACTGGCACAAATAATTTTGGTTGTAACTGATGAGCAACCTTGAAACTCTGCAACGCTCCGGCATGATCCCCGATCTGGTGTTGCATCAAGCCAAGATTCGCCCAGACCTCTGGTATATCGCGGCGAATGGTCAATGCGCTTTGATAGGCAAGGATGGCGGCAGGAACATCGCCTGCAGACTGCGCTCTCACTGCCTCGGCCAGGCGCGAGTCGAAATCATCTTGTCCGAACCCGTACTTCAGCGGTGACAAAAACAAGATAACGACGAACAGGCGAGCTACTCTTCGCCGAGCACCGCGATGATCGATCCTTAAAGCCGAACCCAAACGCAACTGCCTATTGCGCTTCATGACGATTCGAAGGAGCCCACTCCATCTGCAGATCCGCACCCTTACCATTATCTGGCACGTCAACCGTTATCACGTGACGTTGTGCATCGAAAGATGGCGTCACCTTTCCGCTCCCATCGATAGACGCTCTCACCGGAGATGCCGGGCTCCCATAAACCTCCACTTGAAGATCTTTCCACCAAGGGACATAACTCCCTTGGTGGGAACCAACGTGAACGGCGATACCACTTTGCGTCTCCTGGCAGCTGAACTCCATACGAAGGAACTCGCCATGCTTGTATGCGAAGGAATGTCCGTCATCCATATAGATAGCCCCTTTGCATTCCTTCCCCGGATAAATCCGCAGAGTCAGAGGGCCCTTTGGTATCTCGGATGTGCTTTGTACAAGAGGCTGCATCGGGAGGATCGAACCGGCGCGGATAAAGACCGGCAAAACATCGAGTTGCGGCTTGATCATGATCTTTCGACCGATAAAGCCTGGATCATTCAGAGCCGGGGCGCCATCCGACCAGGTTCCCCCGTCAACTTTCTCCCCCGTCCAATAGTTGTACCAATCCACAAGAGGAAGCTCGACAGGGTAAGCGTCCGGTTTTTCGGGATAAATCGCCGGAGCGACCAGCAAATTACCGCCGAATAAGAATTCATTACTGACATCCAGATCCATCGGATGTCGATCCTTGGTAGCGTCCGGAAACTCGAGAAACAGAGGCCGAACGATTGGCATTCCAGTTCGCGACATCTCCTCTGCCGCTGTATAGAGATAGGGCATCAACCGGTAGCGCTCCTCGATGTAGTGCCGGCGAATCGCCTCCTGCTCAGGGCCGTGAACCCATATCTCCTGCTCCGCCGAGATGTCGCAGGCATGGTCGCGATCGATCGGTTGAAACGCACCAAGTTCAAACCACTTCGTCAACAGTTCGGGTCCTGGACTGCCGATAAAGCCACCAACGTCGGCTCCGCTCATGCCAAAACCGCTAAGCCCCAGATTCAGAAGCATCGGTGTTGTAAGCCGAAGATGGTTCCATGTACTGCTATTGTCCCCAGTCCATGTAACGGCAAAGCGCTGACCTCCGGCGTAGCTGGCACGTGTTAAAACAAAGGGTCGCTCATTCGGCGACAATTTCAACAATCCGTCGTAGGTCGCGCGTGAGTTCTCCATTCCATACACATTGTGAATTTCCAGATGCGTCGCCGTTCGTGTTTGAAAACCCGGTTCTTCGATTCGATGATTTACATCGCCCGGCATTGTCAGCTGCGGTCCGTTGAAGACCGATGGCTCGTTCATATCATTCCAGAAGCCGGATATACCGTCGTGAACAAACTCGGCATAGAGCGAACCCCACCACTTCCGCGTGCTTTTCCGCGTGAAGTCAGGAAATACCGAGTCGCCAGGCCAAACCTTTCCCACGTAGGCCGAGCCATCAGGATTCTTCACGAAGTGGTTTCCTGCAATGCCGCTATCGTAGGGGGCATAGTGCGCATTAGGAAGGTCAGCAATATGCAGATCAGTGATAGCCACTACATGAAAATCTTCCTTCTTCAAATCCGCGATCATCTGGGTGAAATGAGGAAATTGAATTCGGTCCACAGTGAACGGACGATGGTGGTCTTGGAAGTCGATATCCAGATAGATCGCGTCTGCCGGGATCTTGTCCTTGCGAAGACGATCTGCAATCGCCATCACCGCAGACTCCGGATGGTAAGAAAAACGGGATTGCTGGAACCCGAAGGACCACAAGGGTGGAATGGGGGCTGGGCCCGAGAGCCACACATAAGTGGAAAGCACATGACCGGCATCAGGTCCATAGAGAATGTAGTAATCCAGCGGACCATTCTCCGAGCCAAAGGAATAGGCGTCTGGCGACTCCTTTCCGAAATCGAAACTTGTTCGCCACGTATTGTCCAGCAACACGCCTGTCGTAATGCCTCGAAACGATGTAAGAAAGAACGGGATTGCTTTGTAGATGGGATCAGTCGACTCCTGAAATCCATAACTATCGGTGTTCCATAAGTGATAGGCGTGGTCCCTTCGGTCCAGCGGTCCTGGTTTATCGCCTAACCCGAAATAATGTTCCTCAGGGCGCATAGTTTTGTACACCCGAAAGGCCGGACCATGAAACTCGATCGGGCGATTCTCTGCGTCGTCCTGAATAACAGCTCCCCCCAGATCACTTATGCGCAAGCGCAGAGTCGCGCGCTCGATCCGTACTCGCAGCGCCGTCGTACGAAATCCGACAAACTCGGCACCTTCCTCCGCTGAAACGGGTGCCTTGCTCGACCGTGCATCGGGTAGCACCGCCCAAGAAGCGTCTTCCGGCAAAGTTCCCTGAGGCCCAACACGCACCCGGAGAACGTTCTCTCGGAGAGCCGTAATCTGCATAATGGCATCTCCGCTCCGAACCTCAATGCCGTTTTCCAGAGACTTGCTGCCTGTGACAGATTGCAATACCGTCAATCGGTTAGCAGAGGCAGTCGACGTCCCCGATTCTCCAGGACGGGTCACCTGCTCGGCGAATATCGAACAACAGGAGTAAAAAAACGCGAAAAAAACTATTGAGGTTATCCGATATTGCTTCATCTTGAGCGCTAATTCCTAGTTCAAGCCGTATTCAACAAACAAGGTAGGTTGAGCGACCAGAATCGTAACAGTGCAGGTTCAAGAAAAGCTTTTTCGAAGGCCGATGTTTTACCGAAGATTCGTCTAGGAACATCCGATGTAGACCGGTAAGTCGCTATATCTCCCGACTTGGCGGTAATTCGAGCCCAACTACGGACTTGTCATTAATAATGTTAAGGACGGTATAATCGACTCCGATTGGTAGCCGGCTATCCAGGAGTTGAATAGAGCGCTTGACCCATGGGGTCATTGTTCTGTGGCGCCGCGCTGCAGTTGTTCGTTCACTCCCGTGAGGTAGAAACCGGTGCAAGGGGATTTTCGCATCAATGATTGGTTGATCCAGCCTCAGATCAACTCTGTTGAGAAAAATGGCAAAACGTGGCACCTTGAGCCCAAAGTGATGCAGGTTTTACTGCACCTTGCTTCTCATCCGAATGAGGTTCTGTCCAAAGATCGTTTGCTTGAGGCAGTCTGGCACAACACATTCGTTGGCGACGATGTTCTCGTCCGCTGCATCTCTGAGATTCGATATGTCTTCGGAGACGATCCAAAATCTTCCCGTGTAATCCAAACCATCCCCAAAGGCGGCTACCGTCTTATCGCAACCGTCATAACAGAGAACCCAGCGGACCTCGAGCCCGCGAAAGCTGCTATAAAGCCGGAAAGTGTACTCCGCTACAATCTCGAGCCTGATCAGAAAGACGAATCTCACGTCGCGGTGGCCGAGCCACCACTGAATCAGGCGAACAGTTGGTCGACAAATTCGCTCGAGGAACACCATGCCTCACCCTCCCCCACGGTCGCGGAACCGCTCCGAACATCAACTCCCGTTCTCTCCAAAGACAACGACCGTTCCAATCGACACTTTTGGTCGGTCGTTGCCGGCTCTTGCCTGGTAATTTTGCTCGGCTGTTTAGCTGCGACTTATGCATGGCGAGCCTCGCACCGGTCAGCGCTCGATTTTTTCTGGGGACCGGTCTTCAATGGAAATGAGTCGGTGCTGATCTGTATTGCCGATCAAAACCAATATGGCGCGGTCGCCCTTCGCGATGCAGCCGATCCAACTCGCCAGATTCTCCTCAAAGACAACCTCACGGCGGTTGTCATCGACGATCTCAACGCGGTCATTCAAGTAACCGGGCTGCTCAAATCGAACGATAAGCAATACAGTTTAAAAGGAGAAGGGGCCACCAACCTTACGGATCTCCGGAATGGCCCCACAGTCTTTGTCGGGGCCTTCGATAATGCTTGGACTCTGCGCCTGACCAACCCACTCCGATTTCACTTTGCCAATAACTCCGAGATGACTCAGTTTCGCATCGTCGACTCCGAAGCTCCCGCTCAAACCAGCTGGGGGATCGATCGGCTTGAACAAATGGCAAAAAATAATTACCGCGATTATGCGATCGTCGCTCGTTTCACCGACAGCAATACTGGCAAACTCGCTGTCATCATTGCTGGGGTCGGCCGAGGTGGGACTATCGCGGCTGGAGAACTCGTCAGCAATCCCATCTATCTCGCTCAACTTTCGAGTGCTGCTCGCGCCTCAGGAAATAAGAAAAACATGGAAGTTGTTTTGAGCACCCAAATCATCGACGGTGAACCTGGATCCCCGAAGATTGAAGCAACTTATTTCTGGTAGGCCGCTTGGTGGAAACTTGCTTCAGCAACACAAATCAGGCTCGGACCCATCTTTCGGTGGATATTTCCACCACCAAAAACACCCTCTACATGCGGTCTTCTCCTGGAGTAAGAGCCCTATCCTTCTGAAAATAAACCGATTATTTAATCGGAAAATCCTCGGAACTCCGGTCTCTAAAACATCAGTAAACAATCTCTCTTTCTCCACGACAGTCACGTTTCTCCCTCGTTAGCGTGGTGGTCGCTTTCAAGGACATGACATTTACATCAGCCTTGTGGGCAAACCTATTTGCAAGAGACAGATCACTTTGAGAGAGGCACATCCGATGCAATTCAAACGAGCTACACAATCGCATATCGTTGCGACGATGACGATAGTGCTGTTCGCCTGGGGGTTATTTTTTGGGTTTACAACCCGTCTGGCAGCCCAGTCACAGGCGTTTACGGCAACAATCAGCGGCACAGTGACAGACAGCTCAGGAAGCGTGGTATCCGGCGCGAAGGTGACGCTCGCTAGCGCCGAACGTGGTATTACCAGATCGTTTGTGACGAGGGAGTCAGGGACCTACACCATCACGCTTCTCCCCCCCGCCGATTACAACCTCAAAGTGGAGCAGTCAGGATTCCAGACATATGAGCAACGTGGAATCTCCCTTTCTGCCGGTGCCAGTGCCACGCAGGACATCATCATGTCGGTCGGCGCCGTCACCCAGGAAGTAGTTGTTTCCGATTCGGCTCCGCTCCTGAATACCGAAAACGCCAACATCTCCGCCGATATCTCCCAGAAACAAGTAGTGGAACTTCCACTGAATCTTCGCAACGTCTTTGGCCTCGCCTCTCTCAACTCCTCGGTGAACAACTCAACCCAGGCGCAAATGGTCAACTCCAACGGTATCTCTGGCAGCGCCGATCAGGATATCTCCTTCCTTAACTTCGGCGGCACACACTTCGGCACCGCCGCTTATCTCCTCGACGGAACCTGGAACACAGCGCAGGACTGGGGTGGGGTAGTCTACGTCCCCTCGGTCGAAAGCGTTCAGGAGTTTAAGATCCAAACCAACGCCTTTACCGCGCAATACGGTTGGAGCAGCGGCAACGTTGTCAATGTGGTCACCAAATCCGGCACAAACCGCTTCCACGGCGATCTCTTTGAGTTCTATCGCAACAGCGCTCTCGATGCGAACAACTACTTTAACAATCTCAACAACGTCAAAAAGCCTGACTTCAGCCGCAATCAGTACGGAGCCTCTGCCGGCGGTCCGTTCTACATTCCCGGAATCTACAAGCAGACGAGCAAAACTTTCATCTTCGGCGTCTATGAAAGACTCCGCCAGTCAACCCCAGCCTCTCTAACCGCAACCGTCCCGACTTCAACCTTCATAGGCGGCGATTTCAGCGGTCTTCTGACAACGAGCATCATCGGCCACGATGCGCTCGGCCGGCCCATCTATCAGGGAGCGATCTACGATCCATACTCCACCCGCCAGATCACTCAGGGACAAGTCGACCCGAAGACCGGACTCGTTGCGACATCGACCGGATACATCCGCGACGCAATTCCCGGTAATAAACTCAGCAATTCCATCAAAGGAATTGATCCCGCCGCCGCGAAGATCGCCGCAGGGAAGTACTGGCCTACACCTACCAACAGCGCACTCGCCAATAATTACTTTGCTTCGGTTCCGGCCAGTGCGCAGTCCGATGAGTACATGATTCGCGTCGACCACAACTTCACCGACGTCTCGCGCGCCTACGTCCGGTATGCGCATAAATCCGAACAGAAGACTAACTCGCCAAACTTCTTCGGCGATTCCGATCCCGGCGGTCCCGGAGTCTACAATCCCAACAATCGCTGGAGCCTCGACGTCGGTTATAGCCACATCTTCAGCCAGTCGTTGATTCTCAGCGCGAATGCCGGTCTCAATCGCTGGATCGAACAGTCCGCCACGCAGGGAGACGGCTTCAAACCCTCAACGCTTGGTCTTCCAAGCAGCCTTGATACAATCGCCGGGCAGTTCCCACAAATCAAAATTGACGGTTACTCCGGCCTTGGCCCCGGCGCCATCAACGGCCAGGACTCCTACGCCGTTCCTCGCAACTACTTCACCTACTCCGTCGACTTGACGAAGACTCTCAACAAACACACAGTAGCCTTTGGATACATGGGCGTCGTCAATCAGATTCTCGGCGGCCACGTCTATGGAAGCAAGTTCAACTTCCCCATCGACTCCACCGCCGGCCCTGATCCGGCGAATGAAACGCAGGGAACAGGCCAGGGCTTCGCCTCGTTCCTTCTTGGCGTTCCCGACAACGGCGGATCGACAGGCGTCAATGCACAACTTGCAACCGAGAAGAACTACATCGGCTGGTATGTTCAGGATGACTGGAAGGCAACACCCCGCCTTACCGTCAATGCGGGTATCCGTTATGAGATCCAGACTCCGTTGACCGAGCGGCACGATAAACAACAGTACTTCGACTTCACTGCATTGAATCCCATTGGTACCGGAACCGGGCTCGCTACACCCGGCGAACTTGTATTCAACGGAGGAGGCAACCGCAGAGGTCTTTACAACACCTCCTACAGCAACTTCGGGCCCCGCATCGGGGTAAGCTACCGGGTTACCGAGAAAGCAGTAGTTCGCAGCGGCTACGGAATCTTCTTCATCCCTTCCTACACGGGCAACGGACCTGCGGACGGCTACACGCAAACGACGCCAATTCGCGGAACTCAAAACTTTATTCCGTTCAACACTCTTAGCAATCCTGTACCGGGCGGAATTCTTCAACCTCAGGGCAGCGCTCTCGGTGCCCTGCAGGATGTAGGTCAGGGCGTTCCAGCCGTCCGAAGCGCTCGCGCCTCAACCTACCTGCAGCAATGGATGTTGGGTGTCCAATATTCGCTTCGTACCAACGACCTGCTGGATATCGCTTATGTCGGCAACCGCGGCATCAAGCTCTCCGCAGGTGGCTATGAAAGAGACCAGCTCAACCCGCAATATTTCTCGCTCGGATCCGCGGCCCTCAATACACTTGTTCCAAATCCTCTTGCTGGCAAGCTAAGCTCCAGCGGTTGCCAGTTGCAGAACGCCCTGGTTCCGAGACAACAACTTCTCCGCCCCTTCCCCGAGTTCTGCAGCGTTCAGGACCAGGCAGCTCCGGTAGGAGACTCGTACTACGACGCCCTTCAACTCACTTACACGCATCGCTTCCACGCCGGCTTCAGCGTGCTGGCTTCATACACCTTCTCGAAGTTTATTGACGATGTAGAAGGCAACAATGGTTGGGCCAACTCCGGTCCCACTAGCATTCGCAACTACTACAATCTCGCTGCTGAGAAGTCGGTCGACGGAGCAGATATCCCTCACAGTCTTGTCGTCAGCTATATCTACGAACTGCCCATCGGCAGGGGCAGGGCAGTCGGCTCTCACATGGGCAAGACAGCCGATGCCGTCGTAGGCGGATGGCAATTCACCGGCATCTCCACGTTCAAGCAGGGATTCCCGCTCGGAATTGCACCGGCGAACAATACACTCGGTCAATACGGAGGAAATCGTCGACCTAACATCGTGGGCGATGTCCACGTATCGCATCCGACCATCCATCAGTGGTTCAATACAGCGGCATTCCAGGATCCAACGAATCCGTTTGATTTCGGAAACGCTCCTCGTTACATCTCAACCCTCCGCGCGCCGGGCTATCAGAACTGGGACCTCTCGCTCCAGAAGTACTGGCACTTCGGAGACGTAGCTCGGCTTCAATTCCGCGCTGAGATGTACAACGCTTTCAACCGCGCCAACTTCTACGCTCCCAATCAATACTCAGGAGCAGGAACAGCATTCGGCACAATCGGCAACGCGTTCCCAGCCAGAGATACCCAATTCGGTTTCAAATTCCTCTGGTGACTAACCACAACCTCAATATTCTCAAAGGCCTCTCTAAACCCGAGGCCTTTGAGATATTTGAACAAGTACTCGCGAACGCATGTCTTCGGCAATTTCGAAGTCTGTATTGTCGCGCCGAAGAGACCTTCCTCGAAGAATCGGTCAAAAGAGGTTATTAGGAACTCGAACGATATAAAACGGCATTCTCGGATGGTTGGTGGGGTGCTGAATCCTTCTTGGAGGTCCGTTCTTGCAACCGGAAGAGCGCCGATGAAGGGTTATCTGCTTTAATCAGATCTTCGCGCGGCACTATAACGGAAAACGCAGCGGGTGGCTATCTTTTCTTCATTAACCCCAATGACTATTAGATCACTTGCCAAAAATCATTCTCCGGAAATTTTCGGTTGGTACATAATTGGCTGAATGCCCCGACGCAAGATATTTCCCTCAGAATCTAAGCCGGTGAAAACGCTGGAGGACTCTCCGCAAACGATAGCCGCCGTCCGAAGACCCTGGGTTGGTGAAGAGGAAAAGCGAAATAGCTTTGCGATTCCGACCTTCGGTAATGGCGCAGCTTTTTGGAATCGTCTTCTTCGGGTCGGTATCGTATTTGTCGCTTTTGGGGTGGGACTGGTGTTCGCGCGAGACTATCTTGCCACCACGTTTCACCCCTACGACGACGAGGGGTACATGCTGCTCTCGCTCAAACACTATTTAGCCGGTGAACATCTCTATACGGAGGTTGCCAGCCAGTACGGCCCTTTCTACCTCTTCGCCCAAGCGACACTTTTCCGTTTGCTATCGCTCCCTGTCAATCACGATGCGGGTCGTACGGTAACGGTTATTTGCTGGCTGCTATCTGCGACATTGGCCGGATATTTCGTTTACCGAATATCCCGAAATACTATTCTGGCGTCGGCAGCAGGTCTAGCTAGTGTCCTCCTTGATAGAGTGCTCGCCAGCGAACCCGGACACCCTCAACAAATCATTCTGCCGATCCTCATGCTTGCCTGTTGTGTCTCTATTTACAACGGCCCTGCGAGCTTCGTCTTGATTGGAGCTCTCGGCGTCGCCTTGATCTTTACGAAGATCAACGTAGGTGCGTTCTTTCTTGCGGCAGTTGGACTCACTCTGCTGTGCCGTTTTTCAGCCGGTCCAGTCAGAACCGTCGGGGCAGTTTGCATGCTGGTCTACATGGGGAGCATACCCACCTTACTCATGAAGAAGGACATTCACACGTGGGCTCTCGGTTATTGCTTGCTGGCGACCCTCAGCGGCATTTCTACTTGTCTAGCCGGCTTGATCACGACACCATCCTCACCGAAACCGTGGCGCAGCGTTTTGTTTACAGGAAGCGGAGTTGTGATTGCAACGACGCTCATCGTACTAACGACCCGATTGCAGGGTATGTCTCCAAGCACATTGCTTGATGGAGTAGTATGGGGTCCTCTCAAACACCCCGGCCTTTTTGAAATCCCGTTGAATGTCTCAATAAAGTCAGTCCTCTGCGGCTTATTGGTGTTGGCATGCCTCGGCAGTGTGTATTGGTTACGCCACAATCAATCTAAATCCGCGGATTGGATCGACGCTATACGTGCCACTATCGGTTTGTGCATCATTCTGCGGCTAATATCTCATCGAGTGGAGTCAATTCCTCTCCTGTCCCTGCCGTTTCTCGGGACATTACTTCCTTTAGGACTTCTCCCAACGAACAAAGGGACTTGGCAATTCTCTGATTATTTTCCGCGCCTGTTCGTAACAAGCGTTGCGGTTACGCAGCTGTTGCAACCTTATCCGGTCGCCGTTAGTCAGTTGAATATTGCCGAAGCTCCCCTGCTCCTCTGGGCATTTTTCTGCCTTCACGATGGACTAGATGGGTTAGGCCGATTGGTGTCCAGAACGATGAAATGGACCCTAATGTCCTTTCCCGGAGAATCGTTCTTTGCCGTGGTCGTGATCATCTGCACCATGATTCCTTTACTTGGGTATGGAAGGTCCCACCCGCACTACACCGCTTCTTCCTTGCGTGGATTATCCTCGTTGCGCCTTCCCGAGAGTGAGATGAACCTCTATGAGGTTCTTTCAGAAGATATCAGTGCTAATTGCGATGTTCTCTTTACTCTTCCTGGCATGGGGAGTTTCAATCTTTGGTCAGGCGTCCCGGCGCCCAACGGATTAAACATGACGGCCTGGATGAAAGGATTCAATCTTGCGCAGCAGGACAAAGTACTTAAGGTTGTGAAGATGGAGCCTCGAGCGTGTGTTGTGTACAACACAAAAATGGTGGAATTTTGGCAGACGAGCAAAGATGACCTCGATCGACTTCCGTTAGCAAGATACATCCTCTATGAC
>Ga0206901_1063_pt1 | contig 18956 bp, 11 predicted proteins | sample Alteio_BWOrgHeat_47_FD_152936 | JGI IMG/M metagenome (GOLD analysis project Ga0206901, IMG submission 152936) | Enriched cells from forest soil in Barre Woods Harvard Forest LTER site, Petersham, Massachusetts, United States -... | ecosystem: Environmental > Terrestrial > Soil > Temperate forest >...
TGTTTCTCTGGCCACCGGGGGGGCATTCAAGCTAGTCGGTTATCGGCTCGAGAAGATGCGTGAACTCGACTTTCTGCTGAATGGACATCGAACGCGCCTTGTTGAGTCATACCCCTTCTACAGGGACAGAGAGATCGATCTGCCGGCTGCGCTTTCTGAACGAGCGGCCTTCGAACGAAGTGCGTTCGTCTCGGAACTCGTGCAGCGATGGCAACGCCAAATCCCGATCCGCGTGCTTCACGAACGAGACTGGCGACGCGATCGTATATTCCATGTGCAGATCGGAGCGGAAGACGGTGTCGCATTATCGGGCATGCCTCCCGGCGCGGTGGCATCGGTTGAGCCCATCTCCTCGGCGGAACGAGCGAGCCCAGACGCCGACGCTATGTACTGTATCCAGTTTCGGAATGGATACAGATGCTCCCGCTGCTGGATCGAAGGGAATAAATTGATTCTTCTTCCCTATAACGGCACCTATGTTGGCCCATATGAATTTCTCTATCCGCAGGAGGCTCGAATTACAGGTCGGGTTCGAGGGTTTGCGGTAAGCCTTCCCCCCCAACAGATCCAATGGCCTGAGATTCCCAGGTCCTCTACATCGGGCCCTCTTGTGCTTCCGTGGGAGCACTCGTCCTTTCATGATCTCCTGCGCGCGAAGCGGATGCGGTTTGGGTTGACGGGAGGTGATCTCGACAGAGCAAACGAGATTTTCGATTCTGTTCTGGGCGTCACAATAAGCCGGCGCACGCTTCGGAGATACGAAGGAGGCAGTGATGGAATGCCACATACCAACCTGCTTTTAGCACTTACCCTATTCCACGCTGCGCGCTTCTGCGATGTCCTCGAATCACTTCGATTGTGGAAGGACGAGACAACCCGTTATTCACTGACAACCTGGCTTAGAGCCAAAGCCTTGAGGGATTTGCCGTCCATGCTCCGCGCGGCGACTGTCCCGGAACCGTACGACAGGTGGAAAGTGGTTTTGTCGGAGTGGGGAGAATGGCCATCATTGTTGTCGATGGCTTTTCCTCGTATGGAACAACTCCAGCACCGGTTACTTCGCATCAACAGAAACGATATCTTTAATGGACTGGATCCCTTGATCCGTCCAGGGGCAGTGGCCCTGCTCGAAGAATTGGAACAGCCGCCGAATTCACAAGGTGATAGCAAAAAACAGGCTTGGGAGCGTCCAATCTACGCCATTCGTCATAAGAGCGATGTGCTCTGCGGATATGTTGAGAACGACGGCAAACGGCTAACTTTGATACCGCATCCGAAGAGCTCCGCAAGACGGGTTAGTTTTTTGCATCACCAGATAATAGTTGCTGGCAGGTTCATGGCCATAGCGTCACCACTTTAGAGAAGTCGGTTTTACCTCGAACAGGGTCCGAGGCGATGCTTTAGATCGGCCGCCGACATCCCCTCGTCCCATATTTCTCGCACAGGTAGACGGGGCAGGCGATCCCGCTCGCCCATTTTGGAAACATTCATGGATGAGTATTTTTGACCGTTATCAATTCTGAATCTCACATTTGATGAGGCAGTCCTCGCGCGTAAGTAGTTGAATGTTTGTTCGTCGAGAAGTAGTTTTGGCCGCTTGTTGATTTTGTTGTTGTATGAACGCCTTCTCCGCTTAAGCTCTGCGGCATCGGGAACGGGCAGCAGTTCCAGATTATCGCGAGGTCCCGCAATGACTTCTCTCGCCAGACATGTTCGCTCCGTAGTCGATCGCGATGGAACCGTGATCCTCGATATTGAGCACGGCGAAATTCTGACTTTCAATCCCACCGGCGGATATATCTGGGATCGGTTACAGCAAGGCAAGCTAGTGAACGATATCGTGTGCGAATTGGCAGCTGAAACTGGCGCTGATGTAGAAGCCGTCGATCGGGACGTACGGGCATTCCTCGAGCAACTTGTGTCAAAACATCTTTTTGTGGGTTGAGGGACTTTTCGCCTTGTTACATCAGACTCCAACACGTGTCTATCGCCTTGCGCTGGTCTTGCCCGGATCACGTTGCGTCCTCAATGAAGCAGCAGTTTTGCCACGCGTCAGAATTCCGATGTGGACTCGTCCCGCCGCGGAGATACAGAAAGCAATTCACAATACGTTCGGTGTTGCCGGACTCGTCCTAGACTTCTTGAAGTGTTCAGAAGATCCTGCTCCATGCGTTGTCGTACGCTTCCGTAGTTCTTTTCCGTCAGATCGCCTGATGATTGCTCCGCTCGACGAGGTTGCTGCTGCGGAACTTTCTCCATCGGAGCGAAACATCATCAAAGCAATTTGTGCGGACGATGCGGGGAGTCGCGGCTCATTCTCCCGTTTTTCCTGGATTGACGAAGCGATGTCGTGGATGCGAGAAATCGTTGGGCAAGGCGTTGAGTTCACAGAAGAAATCGAACAACTCAACGCCGGCGGCACATTTGCTCTTCTTCGATTCGCAACGCGAAATGGTCCAGCTTATTGGTTGAAGGCGACCGGAGCGCCAAACCGCCACGAGTTTGCGATCACAACGATACTTGCAGCAACCTGCCCGGAGTGCCTGCCTCCCCTCATCGGAGTGCGGCACGACTGGAATGCCTGGGTTATGGAAGAGGCTGGGGATGCGCTTGACCAACAGGCCAGTGTGTCAACTCTCAAAAGTGCCGCTACCTCAATGGCAACTCTGCAGAAGAAGACCATACAGCATACGGACAAACTTCTTGCTGCGGGTGCGACTGATCAGCGGACGTCAGTTCTTCGTGGGCATATAGCTGAGCTTATCTCCTACCTGAAAGAGGCGATGGAACATCAGACATCGACCAAAGTCCCGCCTCTCGAGGTGTCACGACTCGAAGAGATTGGTATCACCCTCCTGGATGCTTACGATGCAATGGGGCAATTGGGTATCCCGGAAACGCTGATGCACAACGATCTCAACCATGGGAATATCCTCGTTCATAACGACGCTTGCGTCTTCACGGACTGCTGCGAAATCCTTGTCGGCAATCCGTTCGTTACCGCCCAACGCCTCCTCATGCTCTTCTCGTCGGACGGCGGACAACCTGAAGTCAATCGTTCCATCATCCTGGGTACGTACAAACAGTGCTGGCTCGACGTTTTGGCTCCTTGGCAGATCGAAAAGGCGGTTGCTTTAATGCCACTACTCACCGTTGTTTCGTACCTCTATGGCCGCGGTGACTGGCTTCACTCAGACGAACGTAGACAAAACCTCATGACGCAAAGTTACGCGCGCAGCCTTGCGCGACATATGGACCGTGAAGCCCGCAACCCTTTGCTGGTGGAGGCGCTATGTCATTGAGCTCGGTTCCTGTCGCGGGTGTCAAAGAGACTATTCACGGAGTCGTCGTCGACGATCCATATCGTTGGCTGGAAGATCGGGACCTTCCTGAGACACGGGAATGGGTCGAGGAGCAGCGTAAGCGATGTGATGATTACTTCGCGAACTTGGGCGACGTTTGTGCACTGAGAGACCGCGTACGTGCCTATCTCGACGTCACCATAGTTGATCAACCGGCAAAGGTTGGAGATCGAATCTTCTATCGTCGTCGCAATAAAGGAGAGGAACAAGCGTGCATTTTTGTTCGCAATGAAAATGAGAACCAGGAGAAGCAGATAGTCGATCCATCGACCGTGGGGCCATTCGCATCTGTCAGTATCCACCGCATCTCTGACGACGGTTCATTGCTTGCTTACGAACTAAAACGCGGGGGCGAAGACCAAAGGGCGATATGCTTCATGGCTGTCGACGGTGATCAGCAATTGCCGGATCGCATCGATTTCGGCTTTCCTAGAGGATTAGCTTTTACGACGGACAACCGTGGCGTCTATTACTGTCATGAGTCGTCAACTGAAAGCCTCGAGCACAGAATTCTGCTTCACCTTTTTCACGAGTCGGTAGCGGACCAGGTTGTCTTTCGAGTGGCGCGCACCCGCGGGAGCCGCCTGGTCCTGACTGCCGATAAGTTTCGTCTTGGAGCGATTCTAATCCACGAGACGAACTCTCAATTTGTGGTCGATTTCTTCGTTGCACAGCGAGAAGAGCCCTCAGTTTGGGCCACGGTATTTTCCAACAAAAGGCTTCCGTACAGCCCCATCCTTAAAGATGGTCGCATTTTCGTTATTAGCTTCGACGGGGCGGTCAATGGAAAGCTTGTTGAATTGGATGCCGCTGGCTCTGAAATTCGAACCGTCGTTCCCGAACAAGGTGCGAAGATCGAACAGCTCATTCTTACCGGAAACCGGGCAGTCGTCAGATTTCTTCGAGATCTGATCCCATCAATTCACTGGTGGGCATTACTGGGGACTGACCACGAAGCGATCGATATACCGACCGATGGAGCCGTGCGGTTGTTGCCGAACCGCAGCCAAACGGAGGATACGTTCTTCTACACCTATGAGTCATTCCTGCTCCCTCCCACGGTTATTCGATGTTTTCCGGAGAGCCGCATCTCAGAGGTTTGGCATGAAAGAGACCTGCCCATCGACTTGCCGGCATGTTCCGTGAGCAAGATCTCCTATCAGTCGAGAGACAACACCCTTATTCCGATGATTCTTCTGGCACCGCTACAAAGTTCAGCTGATGCCAAGGGTGTCTTCATCATGACAGCATACGGCGGCTTCGGAGTGTCCATGACTCCGCAGTTCTCTGTGCTCGTGATGCTGATGCTGGAGTTCGGTGCCAGCTTCGCGCTTCCGCTGATTCGGGGTGGGGGTGAATTCGGCATTGAATGGTATGAAGCCGGCCGCGCCCGCAGGCGGCAGACAGCGATCGACGACTTCATAGGAGCCGCGGAGTGGCTGTGTTCCGAGGGGCTTGCAACGCCTGAGAGGATCGGAGTCTTCGGAGGGTCAAACTCCGGACTGCTTGTCGGTTCTGTCATGACACAACGCCCGGATCTCGTGGGAGCGGTCCTCTGCATCACTCCGCTTCTGGATATGGTCCGCTATGAGTACTTCGATCAAGCCTCAAAGTGGAAATATGAATATGGGACAGTCGATGACTTCGCAGACTTTCAGGTGCTGCATTCCTATTCTCCATATCATCATGTTGACGACAGCATCGACTACCCGGCTGTTATGTTCGTCTCGGGCGATCGGGACGAGCGTTGCAATCCGGCACATGTACGGAAGATGGCAGCGCGTTTGTTGGACCGATCCTGTCAGCGACATCCGGTTTTGGTTGACTACAGCGATCACAGAGGACACTCTCCGGTACTACCTCTGTCAGTCCGGATTGAGGCTCTCGTGCGCCGCGCCGCCTTTCTGATCAAAGAACTCAACATGTCGTCCTCAGAGGGAGGTGGCTATGGTTCTGCTCGTGCTTGAGAGTTGGATTCTCCTCGTCTATTTCGAGTTCGTGATGCGGATTCGCGACTTCAACGCACTGCATCAGCGCGTCCGCGACCAACAGGTTCGGATCATGCCAGCAGTGAATCGCCTTTCAAGCGGAGAGCTATGCCGTTCCGTTGACCTGGCTTGTGTCTTCTATTTCAGACAGGTTCTCTGCCTTCAGCGGTCGGCTGTAACAACCCTCCTTCTGCGACGGCATGGATGGCCAGCGGAGATGGTTATCGGCGCCCAGATCAAACCCCCTAAATTTCATGCCTGGGTGGAGATTGAGAAAACAATCGTCAATGACAAGCTATACATGCTCGAGATGTACCAGGTCTTGGAGCGGTGCTGAAGGAGATCACTCAATGAGCATCATCTTCGGAATCTTGAAAGACAGAATGGCTACAGTTACGACCGACGAACTGTGCCTGCGTGCAAACAAAACAGAGTCCTATGCGCCTGAAGGAACCAAACTGCGTATCGATGGGCGTATTGGTATGGGTTTTCAGCCCTACCACACACACGTGCGATCGAAACTCGAGATGCAACCGATTCGCGATGATTGTGCGAACATGCTGAGCTTCGATGGAAGACTTGATAACCATGCGGAGCTTTGTCAGCTTCTCGATATTGGGGATCGAGACGTTCCCGACTCTGCAATCGTTCTGTCGGCGTTCGGCAGGTGGGGAAAAGGCTGTTTCTCCAGGTTCGTCGGAGATTGGGCATTGGCGCTATGGTCGAGCACAGAAGAAACAATCTATCTGGCGCGGGACCACGCGGGTACTCGTACTCTCTATTTTGAACAATCAGAGCAGGGTTTGAGCTGGTCCACATATTTAGAGACCTTTTTCGATGGAAAGCAGCGACGACGGATAAATGAAAGCTATGCCGCGGGCTATCTTGCGTGTGAATCTGTCCGGAATATGACCCCATTTGAAGGAATCAATGCGGTCCCATCGGCTCACTACCTAAGAATTAAGAGCGACGGCTATTTCTGCGACCCACATTGGGTATGTGGCGAGAAGAGCCTGATCCAATACAAGACTGATGCGGAATATGAAGAGCACTTTCTGCATCTTTTCCGGCAGTCGGTGGAGCGTCGCACAGTCCCGGGCGGTTCTATTCTTGCGCACCTCAGTGGCGGAATGGACTCCACCTCGATCGTTTGCATGTCGGACTTTGTGCGCAGAGAGAAGAATCTTGGGACCGAGGAATTGCTTGACACCTTGTCATACTATGACGACTCGGAACCGGACTGGAATGAGACCCCATACTTCAATCTGGTCGAGGAGAAGAGGGGAAAACGGGGAATTCATCTCGACCTTTCACGTATGCAGCGCAGCTTCGAGCCTTATGGGATAGAGAATGGCACCTTCCTGTGGCCTGGCGCGGACGGGTCAGCGTTGGCTCACGAAATGGCGTTTGAATCGGCCCTCGGAAAGCGAGACTACAGGATAGTTCTCTCTGGACTGGGAGGCGATGAGCTCTTGGGCGGCTCGCCGAACGCCCTGCCAGAATTGGGTAACTACCTTATGTCAGGAAACGTATGGCGGTGGTTTAAGTCCTCTCTGGGCTGGGCGCGCGCGGATAGAACTTCTCTCATTCAGTTGCTCTTCAAGACGTGTGTCTTTACCGCCGGTTTGTATCGGCAACCGCCCCCAAGTGGCCTGCCGTCGTGGCTAAGTCCGCGTCTCAAGAGAATCTGCGCTCAGAGGCCACAGGCCAACAGGGTTCCGAAAGGTCGACTCCGGTTCACTCCTGGCGCGATTAGTAACCAGATCCTTTGGGGGTCGATCATGGAAACTCTGTGGAACTCGCCTCCGCGGTATTTGTGCCGCCGTGAATTTCGCTATCCATATCTTGATAGAGATCTTGTGGACTTTCTCATCCGAATTCCTCGTGAACAACTTGTGCGTCCAGGGAGGCGTCGCTCTTTGATGCGACGAGCTCTGCAAAACATAACGCCAGTCGAGATTCTTGAGCGCCGACGGAAGGCTTTTATGAGCCGGAGATTGCAGGACTCGTTGTTACGTAACCGGCAGAGTATCGATCTCCTTCTCAAGGATCCGCTCGGCGCTGAACTTGGGTTATATGAAAGAGAGGCTGCTCTGGCAGCACTCAATTCTGCAGTTCATGGGGCTGATTTTCGCTCTCGTTACGCGATCGAACGACTCATTACCTATGAACTATGGCTGCGTGGGAACCAGGACAGCCTTTGTCGTTTTCGAACGGCGAACCACAATTCCGCTCCAAAGACCAGGAGCAACCGGAATCCGGATAACATTCTTTCCGGGAGAATGTCCTGTCTGGAAATTGCAGAAAAGTGAGGAAATAGCCATGCGATATACAGCTCCATTAATCATCAACACGACCAGCGCCACTCTCGCGATCCAGAGCGGGATAACGAAAGGCTCGGACTTTCAGGACAACCTCGATCCGTCTCAGGGAATGAACGCAACTGTTCCTGCATATGAGGCTGACGAATAAAAGCTGAGCTTGAACCAACGACACAAGGGCGGAGGCGTCGAACTGACGCTTCCGCCACTTGCATGCAGGAATTTCAAAAGGATCCAGCGCTCGTCAATCAGGTGACGAGTTCTGTTTTCGATCTTCAAGCTTACGAAGAGATTCCCAACGAAGATATTGTTGGGGATCTTCCGGATTTGGCCGTTCATATCCCTGCAGCCAGAACCTGTACCAATCCAGATTTCGTTGCAAATTTGCTAATCGGGCCTGAGGATGTTCGGGGGAGTGAACCTCGTCGGGGTAATAGTAAAGTTCGACCGGCTTTTTCATCGCGCTCAATCCACTAAACACCTCGGACTCCGCGGCAAGTTTCAGCGGCACGGCGCCGGCCACTGTCTCGTGTACGCCCTGACCCGTGACCTCGAGCAGTAGTGGGGTGTTAATCTTTTCCAGATTGAACGAAATAGAGTATTTCAGCCAGTTGTCCAGCGTCGGTCCCGACGGTGGCCCTCCATAGAGGCTGCCGTAGGTCTGAACCACCTGCGGCAGCCGCCAGAGCCAATATTCACCCAAACTATATTGCACGTTGTCCGCTGCGGTAGCGGCCCGGTAGCGTATCGCGGAGTGCGCGAGCATAAATTCCGTATACCAGCCGCTTCGACTGAATCCGATGACCCCAACCTTAGCGGGGTCGATGAGTCCCCGGGCGTCGAGGGACTTTACCGCACTGTCCCAGATATCCATCTGGAACGCGGCTTCTCCAATGCCAGCCGGATAGCCTTTCGGATAATGATTGATTTCCGTCACTGAGTTCCAGGTCCTCCTATCGACGGTCCGGATCAGATACATCATGCCTGCATTTGCCATTGGCTGTGGTGCAAAGGATGGGAAATGGAACTGACCAAAATCACATAGAAACTGGCCTGCGTCTCCCTTGGTCTGTATGACCAAAGGATATTTCTTCCCCTCGACGTAGTCGGGCGGCCTGAACAGCATGCCCGTGATTGTGTAATCTGTGGAGGTTTTCCATTCGATTCGATCGAACGGGGCCAATGTCAAAGTGTCGAACTGAGGATCCAGGCGCACCAGGACGTCAGCACTCGGCTTTCCGATCTCATATTGGAACAGTTGCGGTGGGACTGTCGTGGCCTGAGAGTCTCCAATGACAAAATGTCCATCGCTCGCGAGTTCGGCGTCCTGAAATAAGTTCTTGAATGGCAAATTAATTTTGCTTTTTTCCTCCCAGCCTTGCGCCTGATGGGTAAACATTGTGAGCTCCAACTCCCCCGTACGAAGTATGAGGTCTCCTTGACGACTCCAGTAAAGCGGTTGTCCCTGAGTGTGCCTAATGGGCATGGGCACAGGCACCTTTTCGACCTTCCCCGTTTCAGCGTCAATCCAGAGTTCATGATCAACGTCAGACACGCCAAGCCCCCGGTCGAGATCCTCCCGTTCCAGATCGCTTCCAACAGGTGGCATTCCAACCATGACAAAACCTTTGCTATCACTGGACCACATCGGCACATTCGATATCCAGGGGATATTGAGTGGCGCAGTGAGATGCCCGGTTTGCAAATCATCGACTTCAGTTACCAAAGCCATGGCCGTCAGTCCCATCAGTGTTTTGACGTAGCCGCCGCTCGTCCAGTCACTCGGCAGAATGCCGCTTGGCGCTATATAAGATAGCGCCAGTTTTCTGCCATCTGGCGATACGCTGAGGCGCAGATTCAATACGTAAGGAAATACGGAGCTTGTCGCCGTCTTCCAATACTGGGGTACCGACAGAGGTTCCGCGACTGCGCTTCCTGTCGGTCGTCGTTTAAGGATCCACAATTTGCGCCTGGTGTATGGGGTTGCCGTCGGTTGCATAAAACTAATCCTGTAGCCGGTCGCAATCTCTTTGGGAGTAGGTTCAGGCGTGGTCTCGGTTGGGACTTCAGTTGCAAAGACGAGCACGTCACCGTCACTGCTGATCGAGAATTCCCGGACGTCGAAGTCCTCTCGTGTAAGGCTCGTGCGCGCGCCACTGTTCGAGTCGACCTGAACAACAGATCCGCGACTTCCCTCTTTAACAAGCACGACCAGGTGTTTGCCGTCTGCCAGCCATACAGGATGAGTTATGTCCGTTGCGCTAAGAAGCAGCCTCCCCTGGCCATCTGATGATGGCCCTGGAACATCTTTTACAAAGAGCTGAACAATGTCTCGATTCTGCTCCATATTCGGCGTCTTCACGAGATAAGCCACCCGCGACCCACTTTCATTGAGGCTGACAGTAGGGTAGATATCGCCAGAGCGGAAGTAGCGGACCGTAGCGCAGTCCCTCGGGGTGACAGGTCTCATGTTCTGACCCAATGCAGTTGCGATTCCAAAAATGCAGACGCACCCTGCCGAGGCAAAGTGATTTTTTCTTGTAAAACGCATTTCTCTCTCTCTCTTTCCATTGTTAGGCGGGGCGATTCGGAAGCAGTGGATACTTCCAGAGTGAGGTCCACAAGCGCTCGGGCAAGTCAGAAGAGGAACTTCAGAGCGAATTGCATCGACCTTGATCCACCTTGCTGATACTGGGCACTCATCGTTCCGAGGCTTTGATTCAACATTTTGGTAGCCTGCCCGAAGGTCGCATCAGTCAGTGTGGAATCGACATTTCCGAAGTTCGGATGATTCAGAACATTGAAGGACTCTGCCCTGAATTGCAGCCGTACCGACTCATGAAATCGGAAGTCTTTCCGAACTGCAAGATTGAGCTGGGATTCTCCGAACCCGCGTGCAAAATTCCTCGGAGCATTCCCGGGATCTGTCCCGGCGGGAAGTACGATAGCCGCGGTCATCGGGGTTGCAGAGGGACCACCATTGAGGGCGCGCCCCCCTGGATATTTTGCTCCATAGAGGTAGAGAGGCCGTCCGGGAATTAGATTTACGTTTGTTACGTATTCGCTGCCTGTCGCAGGATTGAGCAGCGTGTTGCCACCTAAGGTAATCGGAAAACCTGTCCTGGCCAAACCTCGGAGATCGATACCCCAGTCATTTGCGAGGAAGACAAAGGAGTTTTTCTCCTTGAGTGCCGGCAGGTCCCACGAGAATCCCGCCTGCAGATTTTGCCGGACATCGAAGTCGGAGTTACCGCGAGTAAGCGGAAGAGCAGTGCTGTTCGAACCGAAGTCGATCGAGTGGGACCAGGTATAAGACGTCAGCAGATTCACCCCGTGACCAGCATGGCGTTGAAACTTTGCTTCAAGCGCCTGATAGCTGGAGGTGAGGTTGCCAGGATAGTAGTAAACGACACTGAAGTTCGGATTGAGGGCGGCCAGCGACAACACCTGCTGCTCAGTCAGTCTTCTTCCGTTGGAGCCCACATAGGAGAGCGTTAGCACTTGAGAGGATCCCATAGCCTGATCCATGGCCACGTTCCATTCCAGCGTGTACGGCAGCTGAAGGTGTCCCGGGAAGGCGTTGACCACGCAGGTTGAACACGGAAGAGTAGTTGAGATCGGGAAGGCCAACTGAGCGGACGTAACGGCAAGTGCTGTTCCAGTAGTGAATGAAATTGCCCTAAATCCGATATTGTTGAACCCCTGGGTTGCAATTTCGTTATTGGTATCGAAAAATATGCCCCCACCGGTTCGCAAAACCGTTTCCCATCCCGGCGTCGCATGCACGCTCCAGGCAATCCCCAGGCGTGGCGCAAAATTATAGTAAGTAGTCCTCCAAAGTGGCGTCCCGCGAGGGGCCAGCGTAAGAGAAGCTGGGCTGCTTACCGAACCGAACAAGGTATACGCGTCGTTACCATTCTGCTCAGTAGGAGGGGGATTTACATCCCATCGCAGGCCCAGGGACAAACTGACCTTCTGATTTATCTTCCATTCGTCCTGGGCGAATGCCGCGAGTTCATTGAAAATCGGCACTGAATTTAGAGACTTCTGAATATCTCCGGTGGTGGTTGTGTTGTTGATCACCGCCTGTCTGGTTGAAAATGAGCCGAAGACAAAAGGGGAGGAAGGCAGGGTCGGGGATATGATGCGGCGGTAGTCGATACCCAGCTTAAGGTGATGCCGGCCTTCGGTCACGCTAACACTGTCCGTCGCGTTCCATTGACGCCCCAGGTTCTGGGAGTCTTTCGTATAGATAGTCGAGGTGCCTGCGCCCGCGATGATGATGCTGATCTCAGGAAAGGCGCCTGCAAACCCGCCAATGCCCATCTGATCGGCTAGATTTACCGGAGACGCTCCTCCGAAATTGTCGAGGTTATATGACGCGAAAGTCGAACTCCGAGAATATCCGAGGCGAAAATCGTTATTGAGTTTGGGGCTCAGAGAGCTGGAGATGCCCAAGGTATAGGATTGCGCGTTGGCTTGATTCGTCGCGAGTGCGGATAGAGTTCGGGTCGATATGAAACTCGGAGTATATCCCACCCGAAAGAACACGAGATGTTTTGAACCTACAAGCTGGTCTATCCGAGCGCTGGTTGAATTTACACTCGAAGGCAGAGAATAGGGGTGGATGAACGGGGAAAGGCCGCTCAGGACTGGGGTCCCGACAGGAGCTCCCGAAGGACACGGCGCTGAGGTGCCAGAAGAGACGCCGGTACATGGGACTTGGACCTCGGCTCCCGTCGGAATCGGAAAGGCGTTCAGGACAGGCTGCAGGGCTGGCGCTGCGGACTGACGCAGAGACATTGAGGGCACGTAAAGCAGGCTGGCCGGCTGGGGTTGTGTCAGTCTTAGGCCTTCGTACGAGACGAAGAAGAAGGTTTTGTTTTTATGATTGCTGGGACGAAAAAGTTGGATGGGTCCGCCCAGCGTTCCCCCAAAGTCATTTTGGCGGAGGGCACTGATTGGCTTGCCGAAGTAGTTATTAAACCAATCATTAGCGTCAAAGAAATTGTTCCGGAGGTATTCAAACAACGTCCCGTGTAGGTCGTTCGTACCTGACCGGGTCGCAACTGAAAATTGGCCTCCGGGCGCACGCCCGAACTCTGCGGAATATGTTGAACTTGTGACGCGAAATTCCTGCATTGCGTCTACAGAGATGAGGCTTTGGGTAGTTCCGAGCGCGGTTGCGGCGGCAATGGTACCGCCGGTCGCCGCCTGCGCATTGCCCGTTGCGTATCCCGCACTCGTGTTTGCCGTTACTCCATCGATGGTGTAGTAGTTCGATTCGGTTCGTTGACCGTTGACGCTGAAATCCCCGCGGTAACCGGCCAGCTGGGAAAGACTTTGCGGGCTTTGCGTCACGACACCCGGCGTCATCGATATCAAATCCTGGAAGCTTCGGCCGTTCAACGGCAGGTTCCCCACAAACTTTCGGTCGATAACTGTACTTACGGCCGCATCGGTTGTATTGATCATTGATGAACCCGCTTCAACCGTCACACTTTCAGAGACGGCCCCCACTGGCAGCGTAAAGTTGAGTGCCGTTGCGCTCTGGACATTCAAAATGATGCCGGGTTTGATCAACGTCTTAAAGCCGATCTTCGATACCTGAACACGGTATTGGCCTGGAGGAAGAATGGAGACTGCGTAAATGCCGTCTCCGTTCGTTTTGCTTGCAAAGCGGGCCCCAGTTGCATCGTTCACAATCTCAATGTCGGCGTTGGCAATAACCTTCCCCGTCGCATCAACTACGATGCCGCTGATGGTTGCATTGGTGGATTGGGCAATGACAAATGGACTGGTGCAGAAAATGAGCAATAGCAGACATAGGGCACACGAGTACTTCAAGCGGGACTCCTCGGCTGAAACGGAATGCTGGCGACTCATTCCGCTTACGGGAGCGTTTGTCCAGTTGTGTCGGTGGTTCTTGAATTTATTTGTCTGATATGAGGCTCACCGCAATGCTACGGATGATTGGGGCCAAGGCGAAGATAGGTAAACAGCAACGGCTTCCCGCTGGGCTTGGTGCTTCCTCCTGGCGGCTCCACTGTGACGAAGACAGCGTCAAGTCGCGCCAGGGTCGTGGCATCGCTGGACTTTAGCACCCATCGTTTCTTGTTAGCGTCATCCTGATACAGGAAGCCCAAACTGACGACATGATTTTCGTCCGGCCCGCTGCGCCCCCATGCCTGAAAAGTGCTGGCGTTCCTGATTCCCTGCTGCTGATCAAGATCATAGCCATAAAAGATGAGTGATTTGTCTTTCGTGTAGAACACTCGCCCAAACGGCTTTTGGGTGTCGCCAGTCCTGGCGACATCGTAGATTTCGGCAATATAAAGGTCGCGCGCGCCGATGAGATCTCGGATGTCACGATCATGCTTCAGCAGTTCCTGCTCTTTTGCAATCTCCTGGTCCTTGGCCTGGAGCGTCGCACTCAGGTCATTGACCCGGGCTTCGAGCGCAGCCAATTGTGTTGTATTTGCCGACTTCTGATCCTTGGCAATGGCAAGTTGTTCCTCGAGGATCTGCTCTTCGGATTGGGCCACGGCCAATTGCTGATCCAGAGAGATTCGGTCCTGTGAACTCCGATCAAGGTCAGCAGACTGCTTGGCAACTTCGGCTTCCAATTGGCTCCGCATCTCTTTCAGCCCTCTTATCTGCTCGAGATCCAGCCGCGTTTGATCTCGCAATTCAAGAATATTGCTGTCTCCCCGTTCGTTTTTTGGGTTTGCTTGAATCGTCTCAACCTGGGTTTGATCTGTCCCAGGTGAGCTATTTGATCCAACCGACGCGCGTTGTATGCCCTCTGAGCCCAACCTGCGTTCTCGATAGACACCCGCTCGATAGCCGGCAAAGGTAAAAAAGATAAGAACCAAGGCCGCTGCTGCGTAGTAGCCGTATGCGAAGTTCCATTTGTGCGCCTTTGGCGGCTTGGCTTGAACACTTCTGAATGGCGCAGGCTCGTTACGCAGCGACGCCATCAAGACTTTCTCAGCTTCTTCTAATGACCATGATTCGGAGGAGCCTTCGTCCCCTTCTTCGAGGACGGAATCTGTCGCGAGTACAGGAACGGTTGTGGCAACCACACGTTCATATCCTCGCTTTAGCTCTCTGCATTGATGGCAGATCGATAAGTGCTCTTCAAGGCGCGACCATTCCTCTGCCGTCAACTCGTCGGTGGTCGACAGCGCACACAGTTCCCGAAACTCTTCATGAGACTGCGCCGTCCAGGCTCCTTGGCTGAAGCCACTGTGTCCTATTTCACTCAACGTAACCGCTTTTTTCCCGGCAGAATAAGTTCTCGTAGCCGTTCCAAACCACGATAATAATGATTTCTGACGGTGACAAGGGATCGGCCGGTGAGCTGGGCGATCTCTCTGAGAGCATAGCCCTCGAAGAAGTAAAGCTGAATGGTCTCGCGCTGCTCGGCTGACAATCGGGCATTCAACCTCGCAGTCATTTCATTTCCGAAGATTCCCTCCATCGATGTCCCATAAAAGGGGACCTCTTCCCTAGAGTCGATCAACCGGAGTACCGGGTCTTCAAACTCTTGTTTGGTGTAGAAGTGGCGAGACTTTAGGTAGCGTCGCCGATCGAAGGCTCGATGGTAGGTGACGTGGATGATCCACGAACGTGCAGTTCCCCGGGAGGCATCAAACAGGGAGGCTTTGCGGTAGATAAAGATGAAAACGTCTTGAACCAGATCGTCCGCCTCCGCCTCGTCGCGAAGTATCCGGTGAGCTACATTGCGCACAGATCGAGCATGGCGGTGGAAAAGCATTGACAGTGCCTCTTTGACTCCCCGCTTGACTTGCTCAAGCAGCAACTCGTCTGAGTCTTTCGGAGTCGCCGTTGGAGACTCTGAGTCTTCAAGTATGCCGCATTGGGGTTGGATTGAATTGACTAGAACCACGGAATCCTCCGGTTCGTCCCCGATAGCTCTCGATGTATTTGCTTCGTTAATCAATATGCCTGGGAAGTATGCGGCTTCAGAACTCATCCGGCGAGCTCAGTCTGGATATCCGGGCCATCATGGCTATCCTCAATGATGGTGAAGACGTGAATGACCTTACCGGCGAGTCCTTTGCATTCGATCATGAGATCAAGCTTAGTGCTGTGATAATATCACACTCATAGTGTGTAGACTCATAGTGGTCAAGGCCAAAACATGGAGAAGTGCCCAAGGCCACGACCAAATCCGTGTTCGGAACGGCGGTACGCGCTTTGCGGGAGGAGCGCGGGTACTCGCAAGAGGAGCTAGCGGAACGGGCGAACCTGCATCGCAACTACGTCGGTGGTGTAGAACGAGGCGAACGGAACGTCGGCCTGGAAAATATCGTTAAGCTGGCGCGGGCGCTCTCCGTCCGTACGAGAGATCTTTTTGAATCCCTGCCATGATCTGAGCCGAGTCGCCGACCCTCGATTCCACGCATCGATCCCCAGCCGCTTTATGTTGGTCTGAACGACCAACTGAAGCTTTCGGTCTATGAGTGGCTGTAATCATGTGCATGCCTTTCGAGTTGTTCTGGTTTAGGTTGATGTGAATACCTACATTGAAGACCAGCGATGGGATCAGGACGATATGGGCCGTGAGTCGGTGCCTGACGGGTCCCGGCGAACCGGGCTCAGCTCATTCTTTGATTGTAGATGGGGTCGTGCAGACGGCATTTATCTTTCCACGCATGCGATGCGATCCACATTTTTCGTCCCGGGCGCCTCCACATTGACGTGATTGTAGTCAAGCATTATTGAACTCACGCGTTGGACAATATCACCATTCAATCGCTATTTTGGCACTCCATCGTCAGTAGGTGTATACCAAGGCGCATCTCTGGAAGTGAACAGGTTCGGGAATCGAGAGGTGAGATGTGTCAGCATCACTTTCGCGACGCGGGCACTATGCTCGACCTCCTTTTGCCAATCCACATCGGCGAGCCCGTCGCTGTGAGTAGCCGGCCACTTAGCAGTACGGATGGCCAGCACCAGGCTGGAGGCTATTAGAAGCGCGGGACCGAGTTTCTGATAGTCGACCTCTTTACGAGCGCCACCAATGCGCACATTAGTGGAAGTCATGAGACCGGACCTCCAAAGCCAAATCAGAGAGAGTTTGTAGGTGAGTCGCTTTGACGTGGATCACACCGTCCTGATTTTGCAGGATGCCTTCAACGAGGAGGAACTTGCTGCGCGTGACTACTATCCGATCCTTCTCATAGAGATCCGGCGTAACAATTACATTGGCGATCCCAGTCTCATCGTCCATCGAAATAAAGATGAAACCATGTGCCGTGCCAGGGCGCTGCCGGGCAATAACACAACCGGCAGCCCGTACAAATCGACCATCCGGCTGATGCTCCAGTTCGTGAGCAGAAAAGATATGTTGCTGTCGCAGCTCCTCTCTGCGATAAGCCATCGGATGCTTTCCGACGGTCAAACCTGTCCCGGCGTAGTCCGCCATCAGGCGCTCTTCGGTGGTCATCTGCCGCAACGGGGCGAAGGCGGAATCTTCACGAAGAAGGTCACATGATTGGCTGAAGAGAGGACCCTCGAGTTTGCCAGCACGCTCGGCCTGCCACAGCGCGTCCCTACGATGGGAGACTCCATCCAAGCTATTTAGCGCCCCAACACTCGCGAGCAAGGTAAGTTCCTTCCGGTTCAGTGTCGGAACACGCGCGACCAGATCCTCCATAGAGGTGAAGAGTCCGCCAACTGTTCTGCACTGGACGGCTGCTTCCCCCGATTGTTGCCGTAGACCCTTGGCATAACCAAGCCCAAGACGCAGGGAGAGCTCACCGTCGCTGTCATGTTCGATAGTGCAGTCCCAATCCGACAGTTGGATGTCGATTGGCCGAACGCGCAGTCCGTGTCGCTGTGCATCCTTGACCAGCACTGCCGGCATGTAAAAACCCATCGGCTGATTGTTCAGAATGGCGCAAGTAAACGCCGCAAGGTACTTCACTTTGAAATATGCCGACGCATAGGCAATCAAAGCGAAACTGGCAGCATGGCTCTCGGGAAAGCCGTAGAGAGCAAACGAGCTGATGTTTTCGATGATGGTGTCTTGTGTCTTTGCGTCGAGCCCATTTGCTATCATCCCAGTTCGCAACCGGCCTTCGAGATTCTTCATGCGCTCCCAGGAGCGGCGCATTCCGACAGCACGGCGCAGTTCCTCGGCCTCGGCGCCACTGAAGTTAGCCACAACCATTGCCATTTTTAAGAGTTGTTCCTGGAAAAGAGGTACACCTAATGTTCGTTTGAGTGTCGATTCGAGAGAGGGGTGGGGATAAGATACTTTCTCTTTCTTCTGGCGACGTCGCATGTACGGGTGCATCATCTTGCCCACGATGGGACCGGGTCGGATGATGGCCACCTGTACCACTACGTCGTAGAACTTCTCAGGATGATTGCGCGGCAATGAGGCCATCTGCGCACGGCTTTCCACCTGAAACATCCCCACAGTATCGGCACGTTGCAGCGTTCGATAGACCTCATCATCTTCAGGAAGCTGTGCCAGGTCGACAGGCTCATCGTAGTGTTTTGGGATCAACTCCAGACAATCTTTCAGCACTGCCATCATCCCGAGGCCGAGCAGGTCTACTTTGATGATTCCCAGATCGGCGCAGTCTTCTTTGTCCCACTGGACGACGGTGCGGCCCGGCATCGACGCGCGTTCTAATGGCACCACTTGATTGAGCTGTCCCTGGCAGATCACCATCCCACCAGAGTGCTGCCCAAGATGACGCGGCAAGTCCTGAATCCGCATACAGAGTTCAAGATATTTCCCGATGCGCGGATGTTTGAGATCGAAGCCAGCATTCTGAAAGGAGTGCGCCATCGTGTCCTTCGGCCCCTTCCATTCAAAGTTTGCAACCAGCGCGGAGAGCCGTTGTAACGACTCCGGATCAAAGCCGAGGGCTTTGCCGACCTCGCGTGCCGCGGATTTGCCACGGTAGGTAATAACATTCGCAGTCATGGCTGCGCCCAACTCACCGTAGCGTTGATACACGTACTGGATGGCCTGCTCTCGCTTCTCTTCCGATGGCAAATCAAGATCAATGTCTGGCCACTCCCCACGGCTTTCAGAAAGGAAACGCTCGAATAGAAGCTCCATTCCAACCGGATCAATCGCCGTAATTTCGAGCGCGTAGCAGACAGCGGAGTTTGCGGCGCTCCCTCGTCCCTGGATGAGGATGCCGTTCTTTTTCGAGAACTCCACGATGTCCCAAACGATCAGGAAATAACCAGCGAAGCCGAGTCTCGCAATGAGTTTTAATTCATGCTCGACCTGC
>Ga0206901_1064_pt1 | contig 18954 bp, 19 predicted proteins | sample Alteio_BWOrgHeat_47_FD_152936 | JGI IMG/M metagenome (GOLD analysis project Ga0206901, IMG submission 152936) | Enriched cells from forest soil in Barre Woods Harvard Forest LTER site, Petersham, Massachusetts, United States -... | ecosystem: Environmental > Terrestrial > Soil > Temperate forest >...
AAGCGTAAGGCCACCGCGCGTTGGAGTTGCGAAAAGAATGACCAAAGCAGAGAAGTCCACCTTTCCTCGCCACCCAGCCGTGTAAGAAGTCTTTCCCAATTCCACACTCCGCAGACCTCTGCTTTCTGCAAAACGAGGGATGATTCGAGGGATGAGAAGGTAAATTTTGAATGCTTTTCAGTGTCTTTCGGTGCCACCGATGCTCCTGAAATCAATATGTTGGCGTTTAGATTCATTTCTGTCACGTCAGAGGTCGCGGGTTCGAGCCCCGTCGTCCCCGCCATTCAAAACTAAACACTTAGCTTTGAATGGCTCCTATAGTGACAATCCACAATCCGATCCACACTCATTGGATCATCCTCCCTTCCAATCCCACCGCTGCCAGGTAGGCTCCCTGCGCCGCCCGTGTTTCATGACCGTCACCTTGGGTATACAGGTCTAATGTCACCTGGATCTGCGAGTGACGTAGCAGCGCTTGCACTGTCTTAGGTTCCACCTTTCCTTTGTTCACAAGCCAGTTTGAAATGCTGTGCCTAAGGGAGTGAAGGCCGAAGCGTTGTCCGTCCGCTATCTGCACACCAGACGCCTTCGCGGCGGCGCGCAGATGGTCTTTTACGAACGAGCAGGCATTGATCGGTACCTTGCCTTCCGCAAGCAGTGACGGGAACACAAAGTCCGTCCGCTTTGCGTAGGGTGATTGCTGGTGCCATTCCTTCAGGTGCAGGAAGAGTAGGGGGTGCATTGGAACATAGCCGTCTGATGCCTCGGTCTTCGTCTCGCCGTCGGCTCCCTTGGCCCACCGTTTGGCGCATAGATGATTGCGGCAACACGTTTTTGATCTGCAGCAATCAGTTCTCGAAATCTGTTTTGCCACGCTTCAGGATTACTGATTGCAAGTTGGGAGGCGTGGCTGCCCGCTTTCTGAAGGGTGAGTTTTTTATACTTCTCACGAACATACTTCGCCACAGCATCCTGCTCCTCGACACTGAGCGCCCAAAAACTACTCCCCAACCGCAAGCCCCCTTATTGCTAGATTCACACAATCCGACAGTGGCAGAGAACGCTTAATAAGTCGTTAAGTTTTTGGAGCACGGGCTCGCCTGATCAAGGAGGGCTCGCCGCAGCGTCCTGTAATCAACCGAAATATTCCGAAGGGAAAAGATCTCTACACTTTTGTGTTTTCAGATCAATTTCTTTTACCTCTGTGTTGTCACACAATCTTCATCCTTCTTTCCGGCCACTTAGGTAGACTCGACCTCTTTTTACTTAACCTTCTATTGGATGGTCCTATGTTTTTGGATAAGGGGTTCGATCGGGTCGCCATCGATATCTTGGCAACCGAAAAAGCCGTTGCCGATGCTCGAAAAAGCGGAGCCAAGAGCGTCAGTATCAGCTTTTGTGAAGTAAATAGAGAAGCCGCAAGTCTTTTGGCCCAGGCGCATTAAGAGCAATCTCGAATATGAGTTGGCGAAGTCGATCTACGGGCAGCAGGGCGGGCCCAAGGATTTTGGCGAGGTTGTGATTGCGGCAAGAAAAGAGATGGAGCAACTCCTGAAGGAAACCGTGAGAGCCTATCCCGAACTGGCTGTGTCCACAGGGCTTCGTCGGTAATCCTCTCGACCAACGCGCCTGCTAAATCAGCGTCATGTCAATGCCTAACGCAAATGCACAGGCATACCGCCTATCGAAAGGAGAGTTGGGTAGATATTTAGTGGTTTATAAACCTCTACCGCCGCCGTTTTGTTTTAGGCCAAGCTTTTCCATAATGGAGGAGACAGCTTCTTTGTCTGCGTCCCACACCGCTTTGTTAGTTTCAATCGGGTGAACTATGGCATGTAGCGGATTTGCGGGAATCGAGTCTGCGGCTGTTGCCGTTTTTTCATCGTAAAGCGCCGTGTTTATTCGGTGCATTATGCCGGGGTTAGCATCGTTCATAAGATCATCCATCAAAAATAGCCTGTTGAACTAACTTCAGTCTATGAAACCAAGGCCTAAGATCAAGTTACCGCTATGTGACAACAGAATGCTTAATAGAAGTCTCGCTGACCCCGCAAGAATTGCAGACCTTCAATACTTCATTTACAGCAGCGACTTTCACGTATACCGAATACAAGAGCCAGGTCGTACAGGCACTGCAGAAGAGCTTTGGGCAGGATGCCAAGCCCGGTGAGCGCGCGGTCAAGATCAAGGCAAACGGCACTCGGCGCAGCTCCGATGTCATCGTTGCCACGGAGTTCCGGCGATACTATTCCGGCCTTTTCGGGCCTCTGTATGTGCCGGGAATCTGCTTCTTCACATCGACCGGAACGCGGATTGCCAACTACCCCAAGCAGCACTCAGCAAATCTCACAACGAAGCATCAGGACACAAATCAGTGGTTCAAACCAATGGTGCGCATCCTGAAGAACATGCGAAGCAAGCTAGCAGAGGATAGCGTGCTGCCAGTCGGCAGCGCTCCATCGTATTTCATCGAAGGATTGCTCTACAACGTGCCGAACGACAAATTCGGTACGAGCTACGGCGATACATTTGTCGCGGCGATGAATTGGATTCTGGCGGCAGACCGGACAAAATTCGTGACTCCGAGCGGGCAACACTATCTTGCACGAGACGGCGCGCCAGAATGCTGGCCTTGCAGCAATTGCAACAGTTTCATCGACGAAATAGTGAAACTCTGGAATAACTGGAGCTGAAGGTTGGGGGTTCATGCGGGAACCGGAACTGAGCAAAGATTTCGTCTGGCGCTATGACCTGGAAGAGGAGGAGTTCGTTCGATTCATCTTTTCCATGGCTCAACCTATACATCTGTGGGATGCAGAGTGCGATTACAGTGAGCTTCTGCGTGATAACCCGCATAGAGCCTATGTCATTGCAATCGAAAACTTCATGACCGTTATTGTCAATCGTTTCAAGTCACTCAATTTGCTCGACCGCATGTTCGCTTATGATAGTTTCCCAATTTCAACCCCAGAAGGGTCGATCTTCCGCTATGACTGGATTCGCATCCTGCTGGATGTGTTGTTGTCTCGCTTGACCTCGATCCGTGACTGCTGTTTTCTTTTCGCCGCCGAGCTTTATGAGCTTGGGCTCGACCCGCGAAGGGTTAATCTGGCAATTTTGGAAAGGAGCATCGGAGACAAGGAAGTTACTGTCCTGTTGAAAGGGATCACGGATGCCGCGCGTGGCATCCGTGACGAGCGGGACCGGCATCTTCATCGTGGCGAGCAGCGTGAGCTTACAGACGAGTCAGATCAGATCTTCGAGTTGCTCTCAAGGTCCGAAGGCGAATCCCATCCACGATTTGCCTTCACGAAAACGGACGGCACAAATCACTCAGTTGAAATGGATTTGGCGCAGATGCACTCGAAAGCCATCGAGAAAATCAGGAACGAATATCACCGCGAAGGCGATCAGCTTTTGAAGCTCACGCGCGAACTTTTTATAGCATCCGGTTCCGAGTTTGAAAAGCGGTGGGCAAAGAAACGAGATGTAGCCAAATGTGTGAGAAGTTGGGAAGGCCCGTAGTGATCCGCTTGCTGGCTATGACGCAGATTCGTCCTAGCGACTTGTCCGTTGTATAGCGATAGCCGACCATTTACCCTGAATCCCTACAGGGGACGACATGAGCGGAAACGACACGGAAAAGCGACTTGAAGAGCGCTTCTTTCTTTACATCGACATCCTGAATTTCAGCAATCTGATTTCGCACCCAGGTAGGGTCGAAGAGCTTTATCAAATCATCAATGAGCTGCATGTTCATACCCATGATGTGTTCACGACCATCATCTTTTCGGACACCATCCTGGTTTACAACAAGCTTCATCCAAGCGGGCTTGAAGAGGTCCGTTACATCGTCATGTTCCTCTGCGAGTTTGCCCAGGATCTTTTTTACCGCCTGATAGGCAGGGACATTCACTTCCGCGCTTACATCACCTGCGGCGATTTTGCTCATTATCCGATGAAGAACATCAAGGATGTCTTCTATGGGGACGCGTTGATCGAGGCATATACGGCAGAGAAAAAGATACAGGCGATGGGCGTATTCATGAGCAATCGCGTGGTGCCGTACAGCCATATCTTCAAAACGAGACGCTTTAATAGCGAATGCCACTTCGTCTACATCATGCAGTCCTTAGAACGCGTGAGCTATAGTCGAGAAGATTACCCATTACCGCCAGAGCTGCTGCTTGATACCGACGAGATCTGGTTCGTCGCCTACGACATCCGTTATCTCCAGACGATTCATGGCAATCGCAGCAATCAGGCCCTTAGTCCGAAGGTCCGCAAGAAGTACGAGCGCACATGGCGTTTTCTCAGCAGGCAACATCCTGGATTTCTGTCAGCACTGGAAGATGGCGACTTCGACCCAAATCTATATGTAAATGCAATTGGACGGAGCCACTTGAGCGTGTCGGCACGCCGCAAGGGTTTTTCGGGTAAGGCTACGAATAGTTCGTAACCAACAGCTCGGTGGAGCTGCGCCGCCTCTCGGGATCGCTTGCAAGAACGCTCGATCTCGTAAGCGTGTGATGTGTGCCAAAACCTTTATATAGGTCGCGCACGCTGGAATGGTCAGCATTTGACATCATGACCTTTACCCCTCTGTCGCCTGCCGCTTTGATCTCCGTCGCAAGCCTTGCCTGGTCCTCCCAGGAAAACAATTGAGCGTTGTATTTCACGAAGCCGTTATTGTTATGCATGACGGTATAAGGCGGGTCGATGAATACGAAGTCGCTTTTTTTTGCTTTGCGTATCGCTAACGCGAAGTCGCGCGTTCTGATCCGGACATTCCTCAAAGAATTCGCCACACCTTCAAGGTAACCTTCGTCAAAGCTGACGGCGTCCTTCGTTCCTATTGGCACGTTGAACTGTCCCACTTTATTGACGCGGTAAATGCCGTTGAAGCATGTTCTATTCAGGTATAAGAAGCGAACCGCACGCGCGATGGTGTCAGTGGGATTTGTGGCTCTGACCTTGTAATAGAAATCCGAATCATGCTTTTTCTGATAGCGAGCCAGGCCTCTCTCGACCTTGATCCTGTCTTTCTTTATGCGGTTATAGACGTTGATCAACTCTGCATTTGCATCTGAGAGGTACGCCTTTTCGGGAGATAGAGCGAAGAACACCGCTGCTCCGCCGAGGAATGGCTCAATGTAGCTGCCATAGGTCTTCGGGAACAGATCCAAATGCCGAGTGGTGAGCCAACGCTTTCCCCCAGGCCATTTGAGGAAGGGTTCAATCATTCTCATCATCTCCGGCTGCATCAGCCACGGTGGGAACGTCCGCATCCATAGCGGTCAGGAGCCGTTGGCTGAATTCGTCATAAATGAAGTCGATATATTCAAAATCTTCGACCCGATATTTTCTTTCTTTGGCCGGGTGCGCGGGGATACGGCGCAGCTCGTTCACTCGCTCCATCCATTTAAGGTTCTTCGCCTGCCCCTTTTCGCCTGGCTCCGGGATATTGAAGACCGGTTTAAACATCGGCCACACCGACTTTGCTTCGACTACTTTCTTCATCTCCAGCACTTCAAGATAGGTCTCGGGTGGTAGTCGTTCGTCTACAGGTGTGTCGAGAGCACGGTTATAAGCGGCGATTTTTACGGTCTTATCGGAGATGCCCTTTTCCCAATAAGCGTCGCGCGCGGTTCCGTAGACCTTTTTGAAGGTGCTAAAGATGTGCTCACGCATCTCAGACACGATGCTCTTCAGCTTGTTATCCGCATCGCTTATACGGTCTTCGGACTGCTCTGCCTCCCAATCGGCCATGCCCTCCGGTTGGAAATCTGAAAACTTGGCCTTCACCAGCTTGCACAGACGGAAGTAATATTCCGGAGGTCCACCCGAGCCGAACTGGACTTGGAATTCATCCTTGATACGCGCGGCAGTGCTCGATTCAAGGAAGTCGAGGATGGGCTTTATATATTCATCGATCCCCATCAGCACTTCTTCGATCTCCATCTCCCTGGCATTGGACGCCGTGTTGACCTCCCAATATTTGACCAGGGAACCAAACAGGATGATGTATGCCTGCACTGCTATGTTGGTGCATAGATGACCGTCTCGCCCGCTCTCCCACTCATTCATATTCGCGTTGCGCACGAGCGAAAAGAACTCGTTGATGGCGGACCTGGCGCGGTCCAGGGTTTCGGAGTCGTTTCGCCCACATAGCGGGCCATGGTCATAGACTTTGTTATTCAACATCGCCTTGCCAACTAGCCCGGACTTCCTCAGCGCGTCTTTGAGAGCCGGAATGGTGAGGCTGGTGCGATTGGTGGTCGGCATGCCCTGCTGGGTAATACGGTTGTGAAAAGGCTCTCCCATGTCATTGTTAAGCAGGTTGACCAAACGGGCACTGATAGAGCCGATGCGTTCGCTCGGAATATCCGAGCCCCACTTAAGCTCGCCTTCAAGATCGTCCAATAGGTGCTTGGGAACGGACTTCTGTTCGTGATTGATCGTGACGAAAAGGTTTGCTTCTTCGGTCTTAGATAGCGATTCGAATGCCACGACAATCACGTTTTGGTTAAGATACTTATCGTCAATGGGAGCGAAGCCATAAAGGCGATGCTGCCCGTCGATAATCCACGCTGACCGATATTTGTCAGGCAAGTGGAGGCGGCCAAACTGGACGCCGGCGTTTTCGTCTAGAGTGGCTTTTTCAAATCGCACGTTTCTGACGAAGTTAATCAGGATGTTATTTGGGAAGTAACCGCCGCCTTTGATGAACTCGCCGATATCACGCATACGCGTGCGGCTCACAAGCCTTTGATAAGTGGGTGCTCCTTCGGGATCATTGAGGGAACGATGGTTCACGAAGGAAATTTTCAAAAGGTCGCGAGGTGTCGTGACGAAGCAGTAAAACGGCTTGCCACCGAGTTTGCCCCGTATTGCCGAAACAGTCTTATCGCTCAGCTCGGGAATTACCTGGTCCTTCAGGAACTCAGCAAGAAACTGATAGCGTGCGGCCTTCCCCAGATGCTCAGCCACCTGTGAGTAGTATCGTAATTCTCGCTCGGTGATGATCCTGATCTGCTCACCGGCAGCGCGGTGCTTGTCGGGTGTGGACCAGATAATATTTTCTGTCACGAAAAGCCAGATGATCTTTAGCTTTTTGTCTTCTCCGTAGTGTTTCCGGATCGCTGACGCAATAGGCTTTTTGAGGTTGGCGAACTCCTCAATGTCCTTCTGCAGGCTGCGCTTTGAAAAACTGACGGACGCCTTGCATTCGGCCACGATGACGGTTTCATCGTCTTTTCCGAAGACATCCACCTGCTTGCGCAGGGGCTCCGCGCCCTTCCTGTCGATCAACATCGTAAATTTGCGACCGGCATTGATTTCGGGATATCCAAGCCGGGCTAGCAGCATCCAGAAACGATTCTCAAGGCGCTCGTCAATGGCTTTGGGTCGTTTGACACGAATCGAGCGCTTTAGTCGGCGGTCAATCTGCCAGCCGTCTGCCTCATAATCGGGGATCTCGGCGGCGACGATTGATTTTTCATCGGACTGTTTGCGCCTTCGGACGGCTTCGCGCTTAATTTTGGAAGGGTCGGTGAGTAAAGGGCCGAAAAACTCAAGGGTTGCGCTTTCCTTATTCATTCGTTGCCTTCGTTAACAACCTGAACGCCGGGAGCCGCCCGGCGAGGCGAGGCTCCAATTTCTTGGGATTTAGAGACTGGATGATTATAGGGGGGTTACCGCAAAACGCGGCATCTTAACGGCTACCCCGGATCAAGGGATTAAGTGGGGGGCCATAATGCTGATAAAGTCACGCGCGGAGATGATCTTGGTTTTCTTCCAAAATTTGGGGAAATGCCTGCCGTTTCCGGTAATAAGGTAGTCCGCTCCAGCCTTATCAGCGCATTCTAGGAAGGCATTATCATCCGGGTCACTGCATACATCGAGTCGGCGCGACGGCTTGACGACGTGGCCGCAATTCTTGATGAGTTGCAACAACTGGAGGCGTATCCCTTTACGGATGTGCAGTTCCGGGCGCGCGAGCACATCTTCATACTCATCGAGCATGGCCTGAGAAAGATAGAGCCGAGCTGGTTTGGTGGTTGCGAGGATTAGGGTAGTGCGCTGAAGGCTTTCCGGCTTGAGCGCTGCGGAAACGAGAACATTGGTATCGATGACGAGACGGAGCGGCAGCATCAGCGCTTCGTCTTTTGCGCCCTGGCCGCTTTGATCACCTGGTCGATCTGACGCGAAGTAATGGCATTGGTCCCGTTGCGTTGCGATTCCTCACCAATGATGCGCAACACCTCAGGCTCGGGAGCCGCCAGCTTCACGTAGTCACGGATGCTCAGCAGCACGGCTTTCGGCGTGCCACGCTTCTCGATAACAAGAGAACGACGTTCGTCGTCCACGCGGTCTAGCAACTTCCCGAAGTTTGCGCGCGCACTGAGCGCGGAAACCACAATGCTACCGGTCTTATCTGTCGTCGCAGTACCCATAAACTCTCCACTTCACTAATCTGAACTGTACAGTTGGGGCCGGGCTCAGTCAATAAGGTTCGTCCATCAAACTGCGTATGGAGCCCTACCCCCTACCTCGCTTCAGGTCATTTCTCTCAACCTCGGTGGCAGCGTTCTGCGCCGTAATGAGCGGGTAGCCTTCGTCTTTTAGCGCAACGCGCTGGCGGGCCTTCTCGCTGACGGCGGGGAGCTTTTCGGGCGGTTTCCTCGATGCTCCAGCCCCAATCAATAGCGGTCATGCACCAGGTGAAATCGGCCATGCTTCGGTCCGGTCCGCTCTCATCTCGGCTTGGCGGCGCTCCGGCAAGGGTGCGGGCATAGTCCGGCCACACTTTGCGAGCTGTTCTGGTGGGCGCGGTCCTGGCGGTGAACGTCGCGGCTGTGTGTTCCGGCTCAGGAGCTGCTACCAGTCCCATTGCCTTCAGGTGTTCTTTGGTGACGATTCTGCCAGGAGCCGTGGAGGCTATCTTCACCATTGGGAATGCGGGATGGTATTTGCGTTTGTAGTTGGTCGTACCTGCTACTCGTGTTGCTCCCGATGCTGCAATGTCAGCCCCCGCCCCTTTCCTGAGCCTGCGCAAAGTCTCTCGATTCGTCTACGCTGGTTGGTCCTACGACGGCAACCCATGCCTGGTGATTTCCGGGACTGGTTTCGAGCGTTAGAAATGCCGCCTCCCCCAGTCTGCTAAGCCCGGCTGTGTCGAGGTCGTCAAGCTGGATCAGCTGGGTAGTCCTGCTGAGAGGACGCACGATGATATTGTTTTGCCGGGCGGCGGCTCCTGGAAACAACTTTGCATTGAGTTCTTAACTTGTGCCAGTGATTGTTCGCCGCGAAAGCCACGCTCCTCTCCGTCGATGTCGATATGGGTGAGGTCGAAGTGAGTGGCCCCGACACTGGCAAAGGTATCGAGCATCCGTAAGGCTTCGTCGAGCTGCTGCACCATGTACCGTCTCTGAATTGGTTCATCAAAGGTAGTGGGCAGACGATAGCGACAGGTTGTAATGCACGCAAGCGAAGCATCGCCCCCACCGTGCTTCATCGGGCTAGTTGGGAAAGGGTGTCCCTTTCCCAGGAAGCGAAAGCCCTCGATGGGCTTGAGCTTCCAAACTTGGGTAGGGATTCGTCCACAGCGTAAAAATTCAATTTCTCTTAATTTCAATTTCAGGCAATGAATTGATGCTATGTCTCAGTAGGTTAGTGGTCGTGTCTCCTACTAAGCGGGCGGGTTTCTCCTACCAAGTGGGCGCAAGCACCCCTACCAGATGGGCGTCGGTCTCCTACCAAAGGGGCCGTTTGTCTCGGTTTCGTGTGGGCCACACATTGCGTCCCCTACTAAACGGGCAGCTCTGCAAGCAGTGCTGCTTCTAGGCGCAGAAAGCGTTGTTCCCAGCCAGTAAACGATCTATCTCCTACCAAAGGGGCGGCTGCTGCGGTCGGAGATGGCAGCGGTTCACTACCAAGCGGGCAGCTTCGTGTGACAACATCGGAATTGTCCTCGTCCGCATCACTACCAAACGGGCACTACATACCTTCCCTACTTGACTCTTCGTAGGGGTAGTGTATTGGTCCGCAATGGCCCTAGTCAGTCGCACTGTTGAGCAGAAGACCAACTCTTCCGGATTTCCAAAGCCAGGCGAACTCATCGAGATGACTGGAACGCATGTGCTGGAAGCGAGCGACCGTGCCATTCTAAATTTGCTTTACCAGCACGCGCATGACAGCGGCAAGCTTCTTCAACAGAACGCTGAATGGGAGATCCCGCTCGCGACGGTACGGCAAGCGTTTTCTAAGCACGAAAGTTCCGACCGACTCCGTGACAGTCTGACGCGGTTGATGTCAGTAAAGGTCAACGTTGCATACGTCGCTGAGAGAGATAACGGAGCCGAAGGGCCTGAGCAGCGCGTTGTTATTACCGGGCTGTTCGATTTCTTCGATGTTTCAGCCAAAGAACTGGCGAAGCGCGCGACCCTCCGCTATGGCTTACCACGAAAGCTCGCACCGATATTAGAAGGCTCAGGGCGATGGGGTCGCATCAAGGCTGAAATCGTTTGCTCGATGACCAGCAAGTACGCTATTGCCCTCTACGAACTGATTCAGCTGCGAGCGAATCTGGAGAGATGCGTCGAGACATTTCCCATTGATCGCTTCCGGGAGCTGTCGGGAGTACCGCCGGGCACCTATGCTCGGGGAGATAACTTTCAGCGTAAGGTCCTCGACCCTGCTCTATTGGAGGTCAACGGGCTGTCTGATATGAGCCTGCAAATCGAACTGGAACGGGTACATTCACGCGCACCTGCCCATGCAGTGACCCTGGCATGGTGGCGTAAATCAGGTGATGAGTTTCATGCGGCCATGCAAGAGCGCAATCGAAGCAAGGTTGGGCGGATGGCGCGACTAAGGGGACAGGTGGAAATGGCGGAGACGTTAAGCGAGGATGCCACCTCCTCTCTTATGCAGGACAAGGTGGAGGCAACTGTAAACGCGATGCGGACGGCGGGAGCACCCGAGGCCGATATCGAAGCATTCATTAGTGGGCAGGCCGCTTATCGGTCCAGCTGAAAGGCGTTTGCGGCGTGATGTTTTGATACGAAATCCGCTACCGCTTCGAGCAGCATTTCCTGCTGTGTCATACGCAGATCAATCCCTAGTTTCTGAAAGGCAATGATGATCGGTTCACCTGGTTCGTAATAGCCGCCGATATGCAGCTTGTTGCGGCGGCTTGGCTTTACCTTAGAGGCAGATTCGACGATAGGCTCTTGCACCGGCGCTATAGTTTCCGCGTCCACTGGCTGTTCTTCTCGAATAGACGAAAGAATCGAACGTCTAGCCATCGACCGTCTCCCGCTGAGATGCGATTCCTTCAGTTCTGACATTTCTTTCGCGGCCTTGCCCTTGGGTTCTGTTTCAATCACGGTTTTGCCTAGAGGCCATGAAGCGCGGTATGCACTCCTCTCACGAAGCACGACTGGAGCCGGAGTCAGCCCCGTCGCTTCCACAATCGCTATGGCATCCTCCAGTAACGTCGTCGCGCTGTGGGGTGCGGCATTGAATACAACGAAAGCCGGGACACCAGCCGACTTAATAAGCTGGGCCGTGCGGCGGATGGCGTCCAGATCTACTAGGCTGGGGCGGCAGGGAATCAGAACAATGTCTGCGGCTTGAGCTGCCGTAAACGCTTGGGGGCCTGCGGCTGGCGGCGTGTCGATGACTACCGGCTCGAACTCCCCCTGCTCTGCTGCCCTCAGCGCGTCAGGAAGACGGCGCTCGGTAAGGAATTCGACATGGGGTGACTCGTTCTTGCGGCGGTCAGCCCAGATGACCGCGCTTTCCTGCTGGTCAAGGTCGAATAGGGCGGCCTTTAATCCGGTCGCTACAGCAAGATTGACGGCGATAGTGGTCTTGCCGACGCCGCCTTTTTGCGCAATGAGAGCTATGGTCTTCACAATTTCAGTCCTTCAACGATGCAATGATTCAGGTGTGCACATCTGCACAAATGACGGATTGCAGTTATGAAGTCAATTGGGTGAAGAAAATTGTAAATTTTAGATGTGTCAGAGGTGCAATTTTGCAACTCGTCACCGGTGCACACCTTCAAGTGTGCATACCGAACACTTGCGGGAATGACAGCAATTCAATTAGGTAACGACACTTTTGCCAAATCCGTGTTGCTTGACCAGTTCTTATACGTGGCTACGAAGTACCGATTGTTGCGTGGATCTACACTCAACACCCATGCAGAATAATGGCAACTGACATAGTGTTGGCTTCCGCTGGGCGCCGCTAATGCCGCATCGTCGCTTGGATGCCACACGCATGCCGACCACGTTGCGCCATTATTTTCGGAAAAGGAGAAGGCGGGCACTCGACTACCTAAGGGCCGCTTCAGCCTCACTGCAACCATGCCGCAAGATGAATGCCGGTCGTGGTAAAGAATGTTGCCTATTGTTCCTCCGCTGTTTTCCGTGATGCCCTGACCTGCTCGAACCGCGATTTTAGTGAACACGTCATTGATGAGCGGGCTCAAGACTTCTAGATTTGGAAATGCCTTGGTCACTGCATTTGTTGCCATAGAGGCCGCGATTTGCGACGTCTTATCAACATCGTCAGCGTGGCATGGTGGATTGTTATTGTTTTGAATGTTGTCTCCTCGCCTGACTGAGATCACCTTTTCGAGGCGTGGAGTCTTAGCTGAACGATGTTTGGACTGACATGCCGCGTTCAGATTGATGATGCAGAGAACGGTCAAAGCACTGGCTGCAGGGAAACGCAGCCTCTTTTTTGGCTCATTGGTCATAAAATTTCCCGGAGGTGTTCTGACACTAACATGTCACGAGTGATACGGGATAAATACCTGCCGCCCCCAGAGGGACCCGGTAAAACAACAGCTGAGGCTAATCCACAACCCGATCCACATTCTGTGCCGACTTCCACGACTTCCGCGTATTTGGGTAGCCCTCGCGGTGTTGTAAGTCGTTGTAATACTTAGAGTGTGAGCACTGTCACGGCAGAGGTCGCGGGTTCGAGCCCCGTCGTCCCCGCCATACATTCCAAAAGACTTACGGGACGTATGGACCTATAGCGACATCGAAATCTGGGCACAATAAGGGCACAATAAGCTTCTTAACCTGCATTTTGAGCCTGTTTTCTTGAATCAGTTGTGCCCACAATCGCAGCTTTAGTGCCTTCACTCGAGACCATCATCTTTACAACCTTGCTCTGAGCGGCTCGCTTGTTCGAGTTCACCGCTTGCGTGTAAACGTCGAGCGTTATTTTGCTGTTCGCGTGCCGTAAGAGCTCCTGAACCGTCTTGACGTCTTCTCCATTCGCCTTCAGCAAGGTGCCGAAGGAGTGACGGAAAGTATGCCAGCCGATCTTCTTATGAATGCCATTTGCCTTCGCAACTGGCTTGATATGACGCTTCATGAGGTTGTCCGGCCAATAGGGCTGCTTTCCCCTCATGGTCTCGCTGGCAAAGACGTAATCGTCATTCGACGAATAAATACTCTGACGACGCCAGCTGAGAAGATCCTCTGCCATGTAGCTGTCCATTGGGACAGGTTTGGCGGAGGCTTCGGTTTTGCAGTTGCCTACGACCTGATGCCAGATCGAACGCGTTATGCGAAGCTCCAGGTTCTCAAAATCGACATCACTCCAGCGAAGCGCTAACAATTCGCTGACCCGAAGTCCGGTTGCCGCATCGAGAAGAGCCAACGTGCGTTCCCGGACGGTCAACTTGCTGAGAAGAAGCTGAAGTTCTGCCAATTCGAGTACGTCAGGTGTTCTCTCCCGTTTCGCGCTTTGGCGCACGAGCTTGATTGGGTTACGTTCAACCCACTCGTAACGCATCGCGTGATGGAAAATTGCGCTCATGATATTTCGGATCTTTGCTCTCGTCCCTTTTGCCCGCTTGATACTGTCCAGCCATTCTTCAACGGCGACTGACTTGATCTGATCGATCCTGAGATCTCCCCAGCGTGGAACAATCCAGCCTTTGAGATAGCTTTCGTATCCGGCTCGCGTCGAAAACGCCTTGCGTCCTTGCTTCTCACCGGCCAGCTCCTTGTTAGACGAGCCGTTCGCCACCCAGCGCAATGCGCCGCACCCGCCTCGAAACCCTTATCGTTGATTGCTTGTCAATGAGTGTATTGGCGATTTGGCGCTTATTGAGAAAGCCGTAGCAATCAATTTAGAGGAATGACCGGGACTCTCGCCCAGACCGACGACCAACAATACTTATATCCGGATAATGCGATGATCATTCACCGACGTGGTCTACATTGACTTTCACCAACTGCTCCCACCAGCGCTGGAGGACGCATGTCGCCAATCCGCAAGAGAAGATCTTCGGGAGTAAACCCACTGAGTTTTTGAAAGTCTTTAATCATGTGCGCCTGATCATAGTATCCAAACTCATTCGCGAGATTAGCCCAGCGGGTATCCTGGCGATGGATTCTCATGTCAAGCGCAGCCTGGAATCGCGCTACTCGCGAATACAGTTTGGGACTCATACCAATTTCACTCAGGAAATTGCGCTCAAACTGCCGCAGTCCCAGGGACAACTGATTAGCAACGTGATCCAATCGCAAAGCACCCTTCGCTCGAGATATATAGAGTGCTGCATTCATGATTGAGTTCCTTCTTCCAGCAATCAGTGCCTTCGGGAGCAGATAAGCTTCTGCAAGTTTGACTCGCTCAGCAAACGTAACGGCTTCGGCCAGCCTGTTCCATAGTTGATCAGCCTCGCGACCCAGCACAGCATATCCCTCGTAATGTTGATTCACGAAAGAACCCATAGGCAATCCAAAGAGTTGCCAGAAAGCCAGGGGCTGGAAGAATATCGCGAAACTTTCCACCCCGCCATGGAGATGCATATTGAACGGGCGATAAGCACTTGCCCCAACGATGCTAAGCCGATCGAGCGTGAATCGCCTAGCATCTCCTAGTTCTCCAATAGGGCGGATGCCGAATTCAAAGTTAAATATTTGGTCCAGACATGCCGGCACAGGCTCTACAAGAGCCGCACTGTCTTGCTCTAGCCTTCGCTGCGCAAAGGCACAAACGTAGTTCTTCAATTCAAGGCGGGGAGAAGCTGAATAGGTTTCATGCACGGAGAGTTGCCCTCAAAACCCCTGGATCTCTTGCGCAACGAAAGATGGCCTTGCTGGAGGATCGCATTTATCCGAGTGTCAGATGCGTAGCAGGCTCTTCTTAATTGGGAACGTGCCGCAATTGCTGAGAGGAGATGAGACTCTCATATTTTTGTAGAAATGTCGCGTTTTTACTATACCGTCGCAGATGTTTAAAGTACTTTCGTTCTGGGCATCGTGCCCACGGCTCAGGCTGGCGAGAATAACGATGGGCAAGTTTTAATCCTTGCTAACATCTCAACTTGAAAGGACGATTCCAATGGGAGCCTTAGTTGGAGACTCAAACGGTCCGAACATCGCAGCGGTACGTGGCACAAATTCCCAAGGCTTTGGTGTCGAGGGGGAAAGCGACACGCAGTTTGGGGTTATCGGTATATGCAAGGCGGTCATTGGGGTTAAGGGTGTCTCCGAGACAGGTACGGGTGTCAGTGGCGACAGCCCCCAAGGATTTGGTGTCGTGGGCCAGAGCCTTACGCTGTCGGGGGTTCTTGGGATAAGCAACACTAGTACCGGCGTTCAGGGAAAGAGCACATCAGGAATCGGCGTTGAGGCCGAAAGCGAGTCAGGAGTGGGTATCTCCGCAAAGGGAGGTAGGCTTGCTGGATTCTTTGATGGCCACGTTCAGGTCACCCGCGACTTTCGAGTTGATCATGTCATTGCCGCGAATATCGAGTGCTCAGGAGACGTTACTTTAACTGGCGCCGACTGTGCTGAACACTTCGACGCGATCCCGGATGCCGTCTTTGAGCCGGGAACTGTAATGGCGATCGGCACCGGCGGAGCCCTTGACGCAAGCACTAAAGCTTACGACAAGAAGGTGGCCGGAGTTGTTTCCGGTGCGGGCAGTTTCCGGCCGGCAGTCATTTTGGATCGCAAGCCATCGAATGGACGCCGTCCTTCGGTTGCTCTTGTCGGCAAAGTCTACTGCAAGGTTGACGCAGACTATGGCGCGGTAGAGGTTGGCGATCTCCTAACAACCTCAGATACTCTAGGTCACGCCATGAAGGTCAGTGATCCGGGCAAAGGTTTTGGCGCGGTGATTGGCAAAGCTCTGCAACCTCTAGGCAAAGGCAAGGGGTTGATCCCAATACTGATTGCGCTTGCGTGAAATGTGTTTAGACCAGATTGGTGCGGGCAGCGAGAACGAAGATGAATACTTTAAGAGAACTTGGCGAGTTTGTTGGTATCTCACAGGGATCACTGCAAGTCCATCGTTTCGGAGGACCGCCGGTCATCACCCTGAAAAACGTCAGTATTCTTGTAATGAATGGAAAAAGGACAGTTCCGATGCGCGCCCTAATTCAGGCGCTGCAAAACCTCACGGCGATAACTTTAGAAACCGAAATAGTAGGGAGTCGATCCGGTGAGGAACCATTTATACCTATAGTGCGCTTGAACGCGAGCGGAGGCATCACCTGGTTCACATCCATCGATATTAGTTTGGGTGGTAAAGTCATTGCGTCAGACGATATCTTGAGTACCTCCGGCGGCGACTTCACATTATCGAATAATCAACTTGGACCCGGGGAGTATCAACTGGTTGCTACTCGGTCTGGCATTTCGAATGTCGGCTTCGTTTCGCTTAATAACCCATTAGGCACGATCAGCGTATCGGCGCCCCCGCCGCCTCCGCCGCCCCCGCCACCAGACCCCGTTCCGCCGACAATTTTAGTACAGCAGTCTGCAAAAGGGGATGGGAGCTTTGTTATAAGCGGAAAGGGCTTTTTAGGGGACACAGTTGTGACAATTCTCGTTGGTGATGGGTCTCTCACCACGCAGCCTGCTGTATTTACTGTTACGACTATCATTGACGGGAGTTTTTCGGGATTCCAAACCGGGAACATATGTACATCACTTGCTAAAAGATTTTTTGAGGCAAGCGATGGCCGAATAAAACCGAGCGATCACTCTCAGCTCTTTAGCAACACCGTCGAGATCAGCTGTCCAGCCTAAAGCGCCAGGGTTTGAAACCGCGGTGCCGGATCCGAGCTCGAATGCACCGTTCAATTGGAAAGGAACATGCACGAAACACCGGCACGGTGAGCGGAACAAACTACGGTGGCGGACAGATCGACTATCTGCCGGCAGTCTGAAATCTAAGTGCAACTGTTTGGGCTCTCACGCACCTTCCTGTGGCCGCTGGCACTGAAGATTGAATCCGATTGGACCTGACCGAAAGGGGAAACGATGGCAATTGGAGACGTTGGCGATCACGGCGGTCCGATAATCGAAAGAGCGCAACTCTTCATCAGGCTCAGAGGTGCCGGCTGGTTGACCGGCCCCTTCAAATCCAGTGACGCCTTGACCGCCTTTGAGGCAACTGTGGCCAGTCCCTATCTTTCATCTCTTGTGCAATACCGTGGGGTCCGGCGAACAAAAATCATCGACTTCCAATTAGACCCAACCGACATGGGTGCACTAGGTCCGGATCCTCGCAAGTTTGTCGCCGGAAACGTATTCCTAATACCAGACGCGGACATTCAAAAGGTCGTGGCCGATATGGCCAACTCCCAACCCCAGCCACTTCAGGACGACAAAAACTTCATCTTCATGGTCGTAATCAGCCAGGATCCGATACCAATCGTGCCCGAACAATCAAATGCATCCGGCTACCATCAGAGCTTTATCACCGACGACAAGCGCACCCTTCACTATGCCGTGCTGTTGAACCAGTCTTCGAATGAACTCGATCACACCTGGCATTATCTTCCCGGAGTGTTTTCTCATGAACTTGTGGAGTCATGCACAGATCCAGCCCCCCCGGTGGTTTCCTGTTCCAGGACGGTGATGAAATCTGCGATCTGAACGATCAGCGACACGTTAACTTAATCGGCCTCGATCACGAAGTCGACTTGGCTGCATACCAATCTCAGTTGGAGCAGAAGGCGGTAGTTCCAACCGCATACTCTTTGAGAATAGCTTTAGGTAAGCGACCCACGGATATCGTTCCGAGCGTGAAGGCGCTTATAAACCAAAAGAGCATGTTGGCCGCAATCCTCGCTCGCTGCAATCCATAGCCTCGCTTTAAAGTATGCATGATTGAAGCGTACCGCTGAGCTAGTCTCTTCCGGGACCCTATACTGCAAGTGTCTCGCTAGCTGATGGATTTGCCCTAAACACGCGCATCTCGTCACTATCTCCCGGTTTGTCGGCTAACCGAACTTATCCACTTGGCCAGATAGTCGGCCTTCCGGACAAGTAACCCTTAGCTCAACTGTTGCCAACAGGCCAATGCCCGTTTCCAGCCTCCATTGCGTGCTCTCCCACCCTTCCCGCGATGGAGCTGCGGTAAGGATGGGGGCACCCCAAGTTTATGGACGGGTGAAGGGTCGGGCACCGGGCGTGAGGTCCCTCTATCGGGGATTCAAGGTTGAGACGATTACTCGGCTGTCAGTCATTGCTATAAAACAGCGAGTTCAGGAACCCATTACCGACTCCCTCTTTTGGAGTCATCCCAAATAGTGTGCGGGAATGTCCTTGCCAACCCGGGTGACGGCCCGCTAATGTCGTCCCGCAGGCTGGATGCTGACCAACTCGTAACTGAAGATTCGGTGGGTCATCCGCCCGGAACACGGAATCCAAAACCGGACAGGCTGGAACAGAACAGGCCGTTCGCCATGCCAGCCCAAGCTCGCATGGGGCAGAAATCGGATTTGCACCCATGATTCAGAGAAACGGGTCCAGCGCGCGTTGTATCGGGGGCGGTCCTATGCCTTACGTGTTTGTTTCCTATTCTCGAAAGTTTCGGCACAGCAGACAGATGGTGCGATCAGCGTACCTCCGCGGACACATCTAAAGACGAAACTGTGTGATACGAAGCAGCCAGCTA
>Ga0206901_1068_pt1 | contig 17738 bp, 18 predicted proteins | sample Alteio_BWOrgHeat_47_FD_152936 | JGI IMG/M metagenome (GOLD analysis project Ga0206901, IMG submission 152936) | Enriched cells from forest soil in Barre Woods Harvard Forest LTER site, Petersham, Massachusetts, United States -... | ecosystem: Environmental > Terrestrial > Soil > Temperate forest >...
CCAGCTCTGGCGAGCGGCGTCGAGGACCGCTGGGGAATTCGTTGAGATTTCCAGGGGAACGCCGACGGGAAAGTGATTGGCGCGTAGCGGGAATTCATCGAAGTAGCGAAGCGGGTCTCGGGGCCAGTCTGGCCTTGCCTCCATCGCGGTGCGAACTGCGGCTCCTGCTGTTGTCACAATGATCCCCTTTTATGAAATGGTTCGCGAACTGAGACTCGCGTCTGGAATGCGCCCGTGTTCGCGGTCGCCGACCATCAGCCGGAAGAAAAATGCCGCTCCCAGACCGACGATGCTTGCGACCGTCAAGACGAGTGGATAGCCAAATTTTGTAAACGAAGCGCCCGCAATGGCAGCCGCCAGAGCGGAGGCAATGTTGATCACGAAGAAGTTCAGCGCAGAAGCGCCGGTTCTTTCCTCGGGAGCGACACGATTCATGAGGAGGAGCAGGATGCCGGGCTCGGTCATCCAGTGAAGAGCCATGTAGGCGACGTAGACGACGGAAGCTGTGGGGATGCGCGAGCAAAACGCGAGGGCTCCGAGCGTGATCGCCGCTGCGATTTGCAGATATACAATTCCGTCGACCATTCCCAGTTTGCGAAATATAAAAGGCGTGGCCATGATGGCCAATACTTGCGAAAACTGAGCGTAAGAATAAATCGAACCGATCTGTTGCACCGACATGTGGAGATATTGGGAAAAGTAGATGTTGTAGAAGGGATCGAAAGTCGCTCCGGCCAATGTCCAAATCGCAATTGCGGCGAGGAATCGTTTGATAAAACGCCCGGTGGGATAGACTTTTCGTTCCTTTGCCGGCGCCGACGAAAATTTAATTCGCGAGACGAATATCGCTCCGACTGCTACAAACGCGCAGGCGACCAGCAACGCCAGTTGCTTAGTGCGCTCTGGCGACGTGATTGACGCAATCGTGCCGAGCCAACCAGGAAGTCGGCCCGCGGCCTGTCCACCGAGAATTCCGAGTGCGATTCCAGAAGAAAACATCGTGCTGAATGCGACTGGCCTGTTTCGTTCGGTCGTGAGCTGTGTGAGCGCGGGAGAAATACAGACAGCCCAGATCGTGATGAAAACTCCCCCGAGAAAAGCGAGCAGGATGAGCAGGGTTTCGTTGGCGACGATCGAACGCAGCGCAAAAATGAGCGGCACCATCGTCAGACATGTCAGCAATGCCTTCCGCATTCCAAAACGATGCGCAAGTATCCCGGCGGGGATCGCTCCCGCGATGCCTCCAACAGCGGAGGCACTCGCGATCAAGCCCACGACATTTTCTTTGACGCCTCGATCCAGCAAATACAGGTTGTAGAGAACAAAGAAGACGTACATGCCGACATCGAAAAAGAAATCGCTCGCAAAGAACGACCAAAAGCCGCTGCCCAAGTCGAATTTCGAAGCCCAGATTTTGAAGCCCAGGCCGAAAAATGACGGGAACGTACTCAGTCGAACGGCGGAGCGCGATACGATCCAGGCGGGATAAGCGAACAGCCGGCGACCGGAGTCTGCCAGGCTGCGCTTTGGCTTGATGATTGAAGGATCTGCAATTGAGGCGGCGGGGGCTGCGATTTGCGGCGGAGCGCCAACGCGAAAGATCGTCGCTCGCAGCACGTCGACCTTGTCTCCGAGTGAGTCAAGAAGCAGAACGTGGAGCCACGCGCCATCTTTCGCCTGACTGGTTCGCGGATAAAATCCGGATCGCGAGGTTTCACGAAACCACACCTGAATCGCCGGTGGGAGTCGATCCATCTCTTCCTCGACTTCCGGGGATACCTTGCAGCCAAACCAATCCGTGGCGAGCTGGAAGCAAATCGCTTCGAGGCGGCGCAGCGAGGGTTCGTGAAGGTCTTGCCATGAATCCCAGAATTGCTCCTCGTTGGATTGTGTGTGCAGAAAACGCGCCAGGCCATGAACCTGCTCGAGAGAAGGCATCCCCTGGAGAAGATCGCGGAGAACGTTCAGCGCGGTGTAACCGAGATTGTCAGCGGGATGCAGACCCGGAAATGTGAATCCGTCAACTTGTCGAACAATTCGGCGATTCCAAAACTCATCGAGGCCCGGAGCGCGAAACCGCATGAAGTCTTCATCCCAGAAGCGGAAATGAAGTTCGAACCCGATCGGCATTTCGGGATCGAAGATGTTGAGACCCGGCGCCCATCCGGTGTTCGGCATCATCGTTGGCAACTGGTCTTTCAATCGCGCCGCTTGCTGCCCCTCGGGCGAATAGCCAAGGTCCGAAAGAATTTGTTGAGCTTGCGGAGCTGACTCTGGCGGGCAGTAGAGGTCGATGTCTCCTTGAGGGCGTAGGGCTGGGTGCTCGGTGTACCCAGGAGAAAGGGAAAAGCCTTTGATGACTACATGCTCTGTGCCGAGCCGCTGGAGTTCGCTCGCGACCGTTGTATAGGAGCGCTTGATTTCCTGGAACCTGAGCGCTGTATCCGCGCGATATTGGTCGATTTTTTGGGCGACCCAAAGCGGCAGATCGTTGCGATGGTCAAAGCGGTGAGACGTTACGATTCTTGCGGTAGACCAGTTGGCAAGAATCCGCTTCCACTGGGCGTCCGAAATGTTTCGGAGCGCTTCTCTGTCCTGATCGTGGAACCGGAGAGCGCGTAAAAAGAGAGTCGGTATTCCGCTGGAGGTCATCCGGTTCCTTAGAATCTGTACTTCAGCGCGAACTGGATGATGCGGGGATTTCCGACCGTCGAGGTAATTACGCCGAATGCAGGGCCTGCGGCGAAATCATTGATGGGATTTCCGAATTTCGGCGTGTTCGTGAAATTGAAGAACTCGGCGCGAAAATCGAGAACGTGCCGTTCGGTGAATGCAAAGGACCGCTGAACGCCGAGATCGAGATTAAGTTCGCTCGGCCCGCGCAAAATGCCGACGCCGCAGTTGCCGAACCCGGTGCCGTCTCCGATGACTGGCGCCGGGGCGAATGCGGCCGTGTTGAAATAGCCGTTGAGGCGCGAAGTCACCGAGCCGGAAGACGCGGGATTCGCACCTGTGCACTCGGCGCGAGTGTCTCCTACCAGATTTCCGTAAACCGATCCCGCCGTACTGTCGATCGCCGTAACCGGCAAGCCCGACTGAAGCACCGACACACCGGAAACCTGCCAACGCGATAAAAGTTTCTGCGCAACCGCAGGACCCACCCTGAGATTCGGGGTTTGATACACCGCGCTGAGAACAACTCGATGCGTGCGATCGAAATCCGACGGTCCCTTGGACTGGTTGCGATCGTTCTGATCGCCGCTCATGAAGTCGAGCTCCAGCGAGTCGATGCCGCCTGTTCCGCTGGTGTAGTCGAGAGTTTTTGAGAACGTGTAGCTGGCGAGTAAGGTCAGGCCGAAGCTGGTGCGCTTCGTAACGCTCGTCTGCAATGCGTTGTAGCCGGCATTGAACGACGTCTCGCAAATGTAAGATCCTCCGGCTATTCCTTCAAAAGGAACGCGCTGGGCGAGATTCTCGTTCGTCGTCGTTGTCTGACCGTTGATGGGATTCGTGGGAGTCGCGATTCCAGCCTGATTGAATTGACGGCAGCCATCCAGATGTCTCGTTCCCGAGCCGACATACCCGACCTGCCAGAGAAAATTCGGTGCGAATTCGTATTGCAGGTTGAGGTTGTATTGCTGCGAATAGGGACTGCGGTTCGAGTCAGAGATTGCGCCCACGGAGAGCGAACTTGTTGGTGTTCGCGGAAAGAAGATGGGGAAGGCCGAGTTCGGCGGCAGCGGCGGAACGAATGGGTCCTGCAGAGTGGCCGCTGCGTTGGGAGAGCCGATACGCGACTGCGTCAGTGAAAAAGGTATCTGCCCGACGTCGAGCAGAATCATTTCGCCGGAAAGCCTCTCGTAATAAATTCCGTAACCGCCCCGCAGAACGAGCGCCTTTTTGCCAGGCAACTGAAGCGCGAATCCCACGCGCGGAGCGAAGTCCTTGTAATCGGGATTCCAGAAACTCGAGCCCGGCGTCTGTGTTACGCCGTCTGGCACGGCTCCTTTGTAATTTCCCGGAACCGTGAAACCAGAGAAGGTGCCGGTTGCCGGAACCTGACCAACCGCCGTCGCAGGATTGAAGCTCGACAGAAATCCGTGAACTTCGCTCGGTGGTCCAAAAAATTCGTAGCGCAGGCCCGCGTTGATCGTTAAACGTCTCGTCGCACGAAAGTCATCTTGAACGAAGCCGGCTGCGTCGAAATACCGCTCATCCTTTCGAAATAAGCCCGCCGATCCCGAACTCTGAAAGATGTTGCTCTGGCTGCTTCCATTTTGCGCCGCGCTTTGGCCGAGCAGAAAATCAGGAAAACTCTGAATCAGTAGAAAACCCGCAGTCGTGAACGGCACATTCAGAACAAGCTGATGCCGCTTGATCTCGCCACCCATTCGGAGGCTGTGGCGTCCACGGGTGAGCGAGACCGTGTCCTGCCACACGAATGTATTCGTGTTTTGAAAATAGAACGGTTCCCCGAACGAACCGATTGTGAAAAGTCCCGTCAGCTGAATTCCGGGAAGCGTGGGCAACCCATCAGGCGTCGCCATTCCCACATCGCTGGCGTTCACCGGATTCGCCTGGGTCTGCAACCCTGTGAATCTCATGTAGCCGAACCGGGCAAGATTCGTCAGGTTCGAAGAGAACGTGTGGACGTCCGACAACGTGAACATGTAGTTCGACGAGGTGAACGTGGTGCCCCAGCCAGGAACGGTCGCGCTGAAAGGTGTGAACGGCTGATTCGTCTTGTCGTTCGAATGAAAGAACCGTCCGGACAATTGATTCCGATCAGAGAGTTTCTGATCAATATTTACGCTGTACTGGTCTTCCTGGTAGTGGCCCGGGAAAGAGTACGTGGACTCGCCGACACCGCTCGGCAAAATCGTCTGCGGCGTGGGGATCGCGAAGCTTCCATCCGCCAACTTCGCATTCAAAAGAGCAAGTGCCACCGGATTGATGTTCGATCCGTTCGGCGCTACCGCCACTCCACCGAACGCTCCCGACTGTCCTCCGAAAATCGCGCCTAACGCGGCAGCCGACCGGTCATTCGTCAATGGTGGAAGAATCGTCGTTTGCAGCGCGCCTTGCGCTTCGCCATTGATCTGGCGGCTTCCTTGATAGGACCCAAAGAAGAACGTCTTGTCTTTGCGAACGGGTCCGCCGATCGTGCCGCCAAACTGATTCTGTTTGAGCACGGGGCGAGGTTGGCCATTTGCGTTCAGAAAGAAATTGTTCGCGTTGAGCGCGTCGTTGCGAAAGAACTCCCACAAGCTGCCGTGGAATTCATTTGTGCCCTGCTTGCTTACAATGTCGATGTTCGCGCCCGTGCTGCGGCCGTAGCCTGCGTCATACATTCCGGTCTGCACTTTGAACTCCGCGATCGTGTCGGGCGCTGGAATCGCGATGCCCGGTTCGGGAGCAAATCCTGACGCTGAATTTTCCGAAAGATTGTTCGCATCGATCCCGTTAAACTGAAAATTGTTCGCGGTCGTCTTGGCGCCGTTCACCATCACGTTCTGCGTGTTCTTTCCAAAAGCGCCGGCGTCCGGAACGCCGACAGTCACTCCGGGTGAAAGAGCGAGTATTTGCGTGAAATTTCGATTGGCCAACGGAAGCGCCTGAATTGTGTCGCCGTTCGTGGTGTGGCCAAGCGCCGAGCTTTGCGTATCCGCCAGCTCAACGATTGCCGCAACCTCAACTGTCGTCGTGCTCGTGCCCAGCAGTAGTTTGAAATCAATGCTTGTCGTGTTGCTGACCAACACGTGGATGTCGGGAGTAGACTGCGTCTCGAAGCCCGACGCTTCTATCGTCAGCGTGTAATCTCCGGGTGGTAGCAGCGTGCAGCGAAAGATGCCATCGGTTGTCGTCAAAACCTCTCTGCTGAAATCGGTCCCATTGTTAACAACCTTCACGTGCGCGTCGGCCACCCTCGCACCCGAAGGGTCCGTCACTGTCCCTACGATCGCGCCCGTCCCCGGCGTCTGGGCGGGAAGTTCAGGTGTCGCCAGGAGTATCAGCAATGTGGCTAGAGACAGTAGAAGAGCCTTAGCCACCCAAACGGCACCGCGCGCACGCGCGCCGGGATATCTGCCAAAAAGATCTTTATAGGTGGACGCGTTTTTATAGGTGGATGCGTTTTTCGATGCCGGGAGAATCCCGTGTGTATCAAATATGTTCATTTCCCTACCTATTCGATTTCCGAAGTTGAGAAACCGACGGTAGAAGAGGGCTCCCTTCCGTTTGTCAAAGAAACATCTCGCTCTTGCAAACCTTGTGTCCGCGCCATTTCTTCGGCTCGTTTTAGGCGCGAATTCAAGTCCTCAAAAAAATCGTGACACGCCCGCGACTTCTCAATGACAACTGCGCACAGGCCGACGCACTAGCGTGAAATTGTCAGTCAGTTCTACGGCACGACCAGCAGCCGTGATTCTGTTGGCGAGTCGGAAATTTCAGAGAGGTCCAGGGTAGCGAATTCATGGCAGGCAGGATCTTGGCTTTTTGGTTTCTGTGTTTGCTCGGTTGTTCTTTTGCAGGGGCGCAAGAAGATGTCCCCATCATTTCCGGTGGCGCAGGCTTTCTTTCCTCGACGCAAGGTGGAACGAACGTATTGCAGCCAGTATTGGCACCGGTACTCTCAGTCCCGCTCGGTGACCGTTGGCTGATCGAATCGCGCGCGGATCTGCGCGAAGTTTATTTTCAGAACGGCCCCGGCGGATCTTACTCCAACGAAGGTTTCGCCACGCTCGAATATCTTCAGCTCGACTACAACGCGAATTCGCATCTCACGATCACGGCCGGGCGCTTCTTAACTCCATTCAACATATACAACGAACGAATCACTCCGATCTGGATAAGCAAGCTTCAGGATGCGCCATACGTTGCGTCCATCGGCACCGGCCAAGGCTACAGCGACGGGCTCATGCTGCGAGGAAACGTGGTATCGACCAACGACTTCGCAATCAACTATGAGGGTTACTTCTCCGTCGCAAGCACGATCAACAAGCTCACGTCGCAACGAGGAACGGGAGGCAGGGTCAGCGTTTTTATTCCTCACACCCGACTCGAGCTTGGCACCTCCTATCGCAGAACGTTGGAAGGTACGCGCTTCAATTCGGAAGGCGCAGACCTCACCTGGGAACCGTATCAAGCGCCGATCCAGATTCGTGGCGAATGGGCCCGTTCACAGAGCGGATTCGGCTACTGGATTCAAGCCTCGTATCGCTTGTCGCAAATAAAAGGAGACAGTTCGCTGATCGGTCGGCTGGAACCTGTGTTTCGCATTCAACAGTTTTTCAGATCCGAAGCGGTTCCAAATGACGGACTCCCCACCACAAACGCTCAACAGCCCACTTTTGGTCTGAACTATTACCTTCCGCACGAAGTTCGCCTGAACGCGAGCTACGGCCGTCAGCTCATGGCAAACGCGACGAATACAAACGTTTGGGATTTCGGAATCACGTACCGGTTTCTGTTTCCGGCGTGGCCAGGAGCGTCGCGATGAAAACGCGTTGGTTCACGATTGCTGCTGGTGGCTGCACGTTGCTCTTCTGCACGCTCGCGCTGGCACAGGATAAACAAAACAAACCGCAAACCGCGCAGTCGGCGAGCCTACACGAAACCGCGCCGAGCGAGAGCGCGCGTGGCGAGAAGCTATTTCGCACAAACTGTGGCCGCTGTCACAACCCGCCAGAGAGCATTTCTCCACGCGAAGCTCGCGCCGTCGTTCGGCACATGCGAGTTCGAGCCACGCTGACCGATGAAGACGAGAGATTGATCCTGAAGTTTCTGGCTCCATAAATTCCTGAATCGAACTGAAACCAATGAGGAGTGCTTTGGATGTTCGCTAACAAAATCGTCCCTACAATTTTCGCCGCGTTGTTGCTTTGCTGCTCTTTGTTCGCAGGACCGGAAACGCCGCGTCGAATCGAGATCTCGGCAAGTAAATTTGCGTATAGCCCGAATCAAATCACTCTGAAAAAGGGTGAGCCCGTGGTGCTCGTTCTGCGCAGCACGGATGTGACCCACGGCTTGACCATTCCCGACCTGGGCGTCGACACGACAGAAATCAAAAAAGGGAAAGACAGCGAAGTGCCTCTAACGCCCGACAAAGCGGGACATTTCGCAGGTCAATGCGCGCACTTCTGCGGCGCGGGACATGGATCGATGATCTTCCAGGTCGAAGTGACCGAATAACCTTCGCGAGGTATCCACGTGTACAAGACGATTCTTGCGATGTGTGCTGGTGGTGTGTTGCTGGCGCTGGCAGCGGGGCTATTTCTGCTTGTGCGCGGCGCCGCGGCAAAACCCGCTGGCAAGTTCGAGACACTGATGATAAACGCCGCGAAACACCATCTTCTTGTCGAGAACAAAAGTGCGCGAAATCCTCTGCCCACAACCTCGCAAAACATTCTCGGCGGAAAACAAACTTTTTCGCACTACTGCTACGTCTGCCACGGACTCGACGGCCAAGGCACAGGAGTGCCTTTTGCGGATGCCATGTCGCCCCCTCTTCCCTCGTTGGCCTCCGAGTCCGTGCAGACCTACAGCGACGGCCAGCTTTTCTGGGTGATCAAAAACGGACTGTGGCCCAGCGGAATGCCGCGAGCAAACGGAATTCTGAGCGACAACGAAATCTGGTCCATCGTCGTATATATCCGCCACCTGCCCGCAGCCGGCAGCCTGCCCGATCCCCCAGCCTACAACGACAAACCTTGCGAAAGCCCCTCCAGCAAGTAGCGTGGTATGCAGACTCTTTCCCGCAGCCTTATTCGCAGGTACAATGGCCTCAGAGCGGGCGTCGTACAATGGCAGTATAGAAGCTTCCCAAGCTTCGGACGTGGGTTCGATTCCCATCGCCCGCTCCAATCAAATCAACAGCCTGTAGAAGCATCAAGCTGCCTTGGCTGCTCCATTTGAATCCAATTGAAGGAAATTCCTTACCACTTCAGCCGGAACTTCGCCTGTGTAGTGCGGTTCCGCGCGCCTGCAGAAGCCACTACCATTCGTGAGTCACCCAAATAGAGCGCACTTCTCCGGCTTCACTTCATCAGGCTGTTCGGGAAGCTTTGGAACCCAGGGGTAAACCGCGAACGTGATTCCGACTACCAGCGCCCAATATTCTTCATGATGGTGGCGTACAAACACCGTGATGACAAAGTACGCAAGCGCAACGATGGAATTGTGCGCGCAGAACCGATTTGAGAAGCGTGGGGGAGAAATGATCATCGAAACCTTCCCGGCAGGCTATCAATAATGTATTCAATGAAATCTCATTTACAGTGACTTGGTACTAGGCGAACGTCAAGGCTTGTGTGTATGTCCAAATACGTTCCCACCTGCCAGAGTCCGATCAACTTGAAAGTCGGAAATTAATTGAAAATTCTGATTGCGGACGACCACGAGATCGTGCGGAAGGGTGTGTGCGCGATCCTGACCACTTACCTTCAGCCGGCACACTGTGAAGAAGCTTCGAACGGCCAAGAGGCGATTACCAAGGCGCTTGCGCTTCAGCCCGATCTCATCCTGCTCGACATAAACATGCCAATCATGGGCGGCTTCACTGCGGCTAAGGAACTGAAAAAATTATTGCCCCAGGTCCCGATACTTTTCCTGACGATGCACGGTGGTGATTCTTTTGTGTCGGAGGCGCGAAGGGCTGGTGTGCAAGGATTTGTAACGAAGGACCACGTAGGCGAGGTTTTGGTCGACGCCGTCAAGGCTTTATTGAACAGCGAAACGTTCTTCCCGCCATACGCGAGCGCACCAGGATAGTTCGTGTTACCGCGATAATTTTTCGTCCAAGACCTGCTTGAAATTTCGCTCACCACAACGGCCCGACGTGAATTCCCGCCGGCCATGCTCGGATTCGTCATCGCTACGTTTGTCGAGCATTCAAACAGTGAATCAAGCTTCCTCATTGGCTAGAATTTACAAATGATGTCGAACGATAACTCAGAAGACAAATTGCATCGCGCTGGTTCGGTCGAATCGTGACTAGTCACGTCAGGTCGTGATCGACGCCCCGGATCGCCGCTGAACGTGCCTCCGTTGCCTGTCTCGAACTTCGTACTGGGCGACCGCCGCGCATACGCTCGCGACGATGGGACACCAAGTTGGGAGGCCTTGGAAGAGATCGTTGGTGGGCTTGAAGACGGTTCTTCGGTCTCCTTCTCTTCTGGGATGGCAGGCATCGCGGCGATTTTTGATCAGCTTTGGACAGGTTCAATCGTGGCCCTGTCGGACGACTGCTGTCAGGCAGTCGCAGGACTCGCCCAGGCTGGACAAAGCCGTGGCCGATGGGCGTTGCATCGAGTAGCGGTGGACGACACCGGTCGCTGGGTTGAGATGTGTGGTGTGGCTGATCTGATTTGGTTAGAGTCGCCTTCGAACCCTCTGCTGACAGTCGCTGACCTAGACACCATTTGTGCCGCGCCGCGAAACGCCTCGCCCGGCACCCGAACGTAACTCTGACGCGTTATCCGGGTTTGCCGAGCCATCCAACGCACAGCGCTGCGCGGCGTCAACTGAAAGGCTTCGGCACGATGATCTCGTTTGATGTGCGAGGTGATGCCGCCACGGCGGACGCTGTGTGCCGCAAGCTTCGACTCATTCAACATGCCACCAGTTTAGGTGCAGTCGAATCGACTATCGAACGGCGAGCCGGGATTCCCGGGCAAGAGCACTTGCCGCCAGCGCTCTTGCGATTGAGCGTGGTCATCGAGGCTGTAGAGGACTTATGGGAAGACATTGACCACGCTTTGCTCGTCACGTAGGAGCAAGATCGCCATACCAGTAAGCCGCCGTCACTCCGCCATCCATCAGGAAGTCGCTGCCGGTGATGAATGCTCCGTCCGAACCCATCAGAAGCGCTCCAACGGTTCCCACTTCGTCTGGCGTGCCTGCTCGACCAGCCGCTGATATTTCGAGCATGCGACGGTAGCCGGGACCGCGTGGTCCTTTTAGCTCATCGTTCGCCAAGGGCGTGATGATAATTCCGGGACTGATGGTGTTGACGCGTGCGCCGCGTTTTCCCCACCGAACTGCTTCGGCCATCACGCGTAGCGAGTTCCCGCGCTTTGATAATTGATAAGCGTGCAGAGAGTCCTTTATTTGGTGGAGTTGGAGAAATGGAAGAGTGAGCAACTCCTCAACGGGGGTTGTTGCGAGTGCTGAGTTCTGTTCGACGGAGAGTGGTGGTAAGCGGTGGCCGGATTGTGACGCGATTACGACGCCCGCACCGCCGCGAGCGATGACGCTGCCGAATTCCTCAAGTACGAGTGCCGTTCCGTAAAGGTCGACCTTGAGGATCGTCTCGGGAGAGGCTTGAGAAGGTGAGACGCCTGCGGCGTGGATTACACCGAAGACTTCACCGAGTTTCGCGGCAGTTTCAACCAGAGCGTGAACCGAAGCGCGAGAAGAAACATCGACTGTCGCCGTGGCAACGGTGAAACCTGCATCGCTAAGGACTTTGGCGGCTGCGTCAGCGTTCTCCGGTTTGAGATCGGCCAGAAGAACCTGTTTGCCAGCAGCAACTCGCCGCACAATCGCTTGACCGATTGAGCCCGCTCCAATAACAACGATCACATCCGTCATTTTGCTTTCACTCCTTACACTCACCTATTCCTTCTTCTGAGCTTCCATCGCTCCACTCTTACCGGTTGACGAGCTTCTGCAGATTTTCGGGATAACGTGCGCCCTGAATAGAGACCTTCGAAGTCGCTTCGTCGAGCTTGAGGAGGTCATCGGGCGTGAGTTCGACGTTTGCAGCTCCAAGATTCTCCTCCAACCGATGGAGCTTCGTCGTTCCAGGGATCGGGACCATCCAGGGTTTCTGCGCCAAAATCCAGGCGATTGCGATCTGCGCTGGGGTCGCTTTCTTTTGTTTGGCAAAGGCCGCAATCAAATCGACGACCTCTTGATTGGCCTGGCGATTCTCGGCCGAAAATCGCGGCACGATGTTGCGGAAGTCGGATTTGTCGAATTGCGTATCTTTATCGATGGCTCCCGTCAGGAAGCCTTTTCCGAGCGGACTAAACGGCACAAAGCCAATCCCCAGTTCCTCAAGCGTCGGCAGAACATCTTTTTCCGGTTCACGCCACCACAATGAGTACTCGCTTTGCAGTGCAGCGACCGGCTGGACCGCATGGGCGCGACGAATGCTGTCAGCACCTGCCTCTGACATTCCGAAGTGTTTCACCTTGCCCTGCTTGATCAAATCTTTCACGGTGCCGGCGACATCCTCAATGGGGACGTTGGGATCCACCCGATGCTGGTAGAGGAGGTCGATCACGTCGGTGCGCAACCGCTTCAGCGCAGCATCCGTGTGCTCACGAATGCGCTCCGGCCTGCTGTCTAAGCCTTTGGCCGGAACTCCATCCTTGAAACCGAATTTCGTGGCAATCGCGACTTTTGTGCGAAACGGCTCGACGGCCTCCCCTAAAACTTCCTCGTTCAGGTAAGGACCGTAGGCTTCCGCCGTGTCAAAGAAGGTCACGCCACGGTCAAAGGCCGCGCGGATTAGCGCGATCGCCCGCGGCTTTTCGGTTGCGGGACCATAGCCGAAACTAAGCCCCATGCAGCCAAGACCAATTGCGGATACTTCAAGATTGCCTCTTCCCAGTTTGCGCTTTTGCATTTGCATCTCCTCGATCAGAAGTGTTCACCGCTGCCACCCTACGCCGCGTAATCAATCAATTTCATGTGAGCCTCAGGGAGTCGCATCCCCTGTACTTTGATTTTTGAATATTCGGCGTCGATCTCGCTCAAGTCTTCTGGCGTAAGCTCAATTTTCAGTGTCCCGAGATTTTCTTCCAGACGCTCCAGCTTTCGCGTACCTGGAATTGGGACTATCCACGGCTTCTGCGCCAACAACCAAGCGAGGGCAATCTGAGCAGGCGTCGCGTTCTTCCGCTTCGCGACCGCGTTCAGCAAATCCACCACCGCTCGATTGGTTTTCAGGGCCTCAGGCGTGAATCGTGGAAAAGAGGCGCGAAGGTCGGACGCGCCGTCAAAGCTTGTCGCAGCATCGACCTTACCCGTAAGGAAGCCCTGACCCAGCGGGCTCCAGGGAACGAAACCTATTCCCAACTCTTCGCATGTCGGCAGAACTTCCGCTTCTGGGTCTCTCGTCCACAACGAGTATTCGCTTTGGACTGCCGTGACGGATTGGACGGCATGTGCTCGACGTATCGTCCTCGCTCCTGCCTCAGAAAGTCCGAAATGCTTCACTTTGCCTTCTCGAATCAGGTCCTTTACCGCTCCAGCCACGTCCTCGATGGGCACATTCGGGTCAACACGATGCTGGTAAAAGAGGTCAACTACGTCCGTCTTGAGGCGCTTGAGCGATGCCTCCGCTACTTCCTTGATGTGCTGAGGCTTGCTATTGAGGCGTGGAAATGAAGCGAGATCAAATCCGAACTTGGTCGCGATCACAACTTGCCTGCGGAACGGAGCGAGGGCTTCACCGACGAGTTCTTCGTTGGTCAGCGGACCGTAGACTTCGGCGGTATCGAAGAAGGTGACGCCTCGTTCGACGGCGGCACGTATCAACGAGATTCCCTCTTGCTTGTCTACAGCCGGGCCGTAACCGAAACTCAGCCCCATGCAGCCAAATCCCAGGGACGTGACTTCCAAATTGCTGTTTCCAAGTTTTCGTTTTTGCATTGTCCTTACCTCCGCACTGTTGTTGTCATCCCGAGGTTAGAGTCAAATGCGTCGGGATCGGTAGCCCGATCCTGCGAATTGATTGCCTATTCCTCTTGCCAGGTGAATATTTATTGCGGTATGCGTGATCGAGCGGCTACGCTATGGCAAGGGAAAAGGCCTCTTAACATTGAAAATCGTGAGTATCCAAGCATCTACACGATTAATTCGAGTCAGCGAACTGGGACTTGATCTCGCTCGAAAAATTACCGAGATCATGGGCGCTGAAGAGAATCGAGCAACGGGGATTCGTGGCCTTACACTGCATCGGCGAATCGCTCCGACCGCCCCGTGTTCGATGACCTATGAGCCGGGCGTCACGGTGATCGTCCAAGGCCGAAAGCGTGTAGACCTGGGTGGCACCTCCTTTATATATGGCGCGGGGCAATACCTGCTGACATCGGTCGTCCTGCCAATCGTCAGCCGGATTGTTGAGGCCAGTGCGGAAACTCCGTGTCTCGCGATGTCCCTGAAGCTTGAGATGCCCATGATTCGTGAACTTCTCAGCCAGGAAGAGATGCATGTGAACGAGCCTCCCTCCGACAGCCCCGCGATGGCGACCGGCGAAGCCACTGTGGAACTCATCAGCGCATGCTGCCGACTCGTGGACCTTTTGAATACGCCGCAAGATATTCCATTTCTGAGTGGGATGATTCAGCGCGAGATCATTTACCGAGTTCTGCGAGGAGCAGAGGGGGCACGCCTAAGAGCAATTGCAACGCTAGGCGATCAGAGTCACAGAACCGCAAAAGCAATTGCGTGGATAAGGACTAACTACGCAAAGCCTCTACGCGTGGAAGATCTGGCGGAAATTGCGGGCATGGGTTTGTCCACGCTGCACCATCATTTCCGAGCGTTGACGGCTATGAGTCCTCTCCAATACCAGAAACAACTTCGGTTGCAGGCGGCGCGGGCACTCATGCTCGTCGATGGTATGGACGCCGCTAGTGCGGCCTTTGAAGTCGGATACGAGAGTGCCAGTCAGTTTAACCGCGAATACAGCCGTCTCTTCGGGCAGCCGCCGATGCGGGATATTCGAACGCTCCGGTCGCCAGATGCTCTGCCCATCGAATCGGTCGGCAATCCGCAAGCTAACTGAGCTTGTGGCGGCTGACGGGACAAATCCTCCGTCCAGCTTTCGGTGTGCAAGCAGCGGCACCAGGATTGGCGAAGACGCGAAGATTAGCGATGCAGGCTCTTGTGTCGCATGACCGCATTTCCGATCTGCCAGAGCAGAGCGCCGGTCTCGTACCGCGACTAGCGATTGCATTCGACCGTAAGCGGCTACCCGACACCGAATTTTGAGTGACGTGTCCTGCCAAAGGAGTAAAGTTTTACCGATAGCCACGTAGTTCGGACTTGAAGCGGAAGGGGACTGCCATGTCGACTGCAAAAACTACGAAGCCGGGAACCGTGGAGAAAATAATCAAGCCAGCCGACCCACGCGACCCAGAGAAGGCGCAGATAAACGTACACGGTGCCGAGCCTCTGTATCAGGAAATCCGAATCGAGAACACCCTGACTGACGAAAACGGCACCGAGGTGAAGTTGAAAGAGGGCGCTGAGGTTGAAGTTCACGTCGAAGCCGACAAGAGCGCGACGACACCCAAGAAAGACTAAGCGAAGCGGTAGAGCAAATCCGTCCGCTGGTAAAAGGCTGCGAATCCACAGTTCGGGCATACGCATTTCTGTCCTACCGGGATATTTGGTTTCTCAGGTAGAAGCAGGCGAGACATTCCAACATCACTGATCTGCGAGTGTTGAAACTCGACCTTACAATTTGCACAAACTAGTATCCACATGGGCATAGTCACATCCCGCATGTGACAGCCAAAAAGCTGGAGAGCACGACGCAGAATGTAAAATTATCAAAAATCAATTTCTTAAATCAATCGGGTACGTTCTGTAGTGCTTAAGCGCGGTATTCGGCACGCACAGCGAGAGACAACGCGGGTCAGTTGAGAGGAAGCAATTTTTCAAGATGAGGGCTCAGTGGTAATGTGACCGGATGCGATCCAACCGATCCGTGCCGCCCTGTCCCGTGATTCCCGTCCTCCTCTATCCCGATCCTGAAACAGCAGCCAGTTGGCTCTCAAAAGCTTTTGGTTTTACCATCCGTCTCCGCATCGGGAATCACCGCGTGCAGATGAAAGCCGGCGATGGCTGCTTCACGATCGCCGAAGGAAATGTCATACCTAACAACTCGCACATCGTTCAGGTTCGCATCGAAGACGCTAGGGGGCACTGCGAGCGAGCGCGACAGAGCGGTGCCGTCATCCTGACAGAACCTCAAGACCAACCATATGGCGAACGCCAATACAACGCTCAGGATTTTTACGGCCACCTTTGGGACTTTACAGAGACCCTCAAGGATGTCGCGCCTGAAGAGTGGAGCGGCGGCGAATTCCATCTTGAGTGACGGACGCTGCTAGCCAATAGGTCGCGACGACCTCCGCAACGGACGCCTTCCGTATGCGTGGCCAAAACGTCACGATTCGTAATTAAGACCAAATTGTCGTAACGCCTGAGCATCTCTACACAACTCATTTCCGCTCTGTACCGTGATAACCGAATGCCTTGGCTACCGCGCAGTGCGTATTGTCACGACAGCATCGATTTTTGAAGAAACCACATCTTGCCGAACGTACCTCCTCACTGAATCCATCGTTCGCTGGCTTGAAAAATCGATCAAAAGGAGAATCCATGCCAAAAAAAGAATCTGGACTGAAAGACCTCTTGGTTGAGCAGTTGCAGGACCTCTTGAGTGCAGAAAATCAACTTGTGGCGGCATTGCCGAAGATGGCCGAAGCCGCTCACGAACCGAAGCTCAAAGAAGGCTTTAACAAACACCTTCTGCAGACTAAGGGACACGTCGACCGCCTCAAGAACTCACTTCAGTTATTGGGCGGAACAGTCGAGGCGAAGACGTGTAAAGCAATGAAAGGAATCGTCGAAGAAGGTCAGGAAACGATTGATGAAGGTGAAGAAAAAGACGAATTGACAGCCGATCTCGCACTGATCGCAGCCGCTCAAAGAGTCGAGCACTACGAAATTTCCGGCTACGGTAACGCTCGTTGCCTGGCACGCCAGATTGGCGAACGCGAAGTTGCACAACTCCTTTCCCACACGCTGGGCGAAGAGGAAGCGGCTGACTTTCTTCTCACCTCTATAACTCAACCGATCCTCCAACAGGCGATCTCGGTTGAGGTCGGAAACGGCACCAAAGCTCCGTGGGGTGAACCGGGCGAGACCTCGAACACCTTCCTGGCCCCGAACAAGGCACGCGTAGCCACCGCGACAACCACCTCAAAACTCAAAGTCGGAAGGAAGTCTTAGGAGACTCCATGTATCACCATATTAAAGAGTTGATGTACACAGTCGAAGTCGGCACGCCCGACCCGGCTTTTGGAAACATGCTCCTCGAGCAATTCGGCGGGGCCAACGGAGAACTTGCTGCCGCGATGCAGTATTCCATCCAGGGCATCAATTGCGAAGACCCAGAACGCAAAGATCTCCTCATGGACATCGGCACCGAAGAACTCAGCCACTTGGAAGTAGTCGGGGCGCTGGCACGTCTTCACCTTCGCCCGATGAAAAACAATCGCAAAGCCGCCGAGATCGATCCGCTCATCGCTATCGCCGGCGGTGGAGGAGTCGCCCTTCACAATTCAGTCGGAGATGCATGGACCGCCGACTACCTCAAAATCACCGGCGAACTAGACGTGGACCTCCGCAGCAACATTGCGGCTGAAGCACGCGCCAAGATCGTTTACGAACGTCTCATTCGTTTCACCGAAGACGCTGGTACGATCCGCGCTCTGCAATTCCTGATGACTCGCGAAATCACTCACATGAAGGCATTCACCGCGGCCCTCGAAAGCCTGGGAATCAACCGCTTCTCCATCGGCGCGATCCCGCCGACGCCCGAACTCGTCAATCAGTACTTCGACGACTCGACCGGCACTGGCGATCGCGGCGAACCCAACGCCCGCGGTCCGTGGAATACTGGCGGCGATTGGCAGATCGTCGATGCACCGGCG
>Ga0206901_1069_pt1 | contig 17262 bp, 18 predicted proteins | sample Alteio_BWOrgHeat_47_FD_152936 | JGI IMG/M metagenome (GOLD analysis project Ga0206901, IMG submission 152936) | Enriched cells from forest soil in Barre Woods Harvard Forest LTER site, Petersham, Massachusetts, United States -... | ecosystem: Environmental > Terrestrial > Soil > Temperate forest >...
AGCGATCCGGCGTGGGTCGCGTTGAACACGATTCTCGATGAAGCCCTGGTACGCGAAGTGATTCCAAAGCTCAAGGCAGCAGGGGCCACCGGAATTGTAGAGTATCCGCTGAGCAAGGTTGTCCTATAGATGAAAATGCCTGGAATTGATTGGCCGCGTCGCTGCGGAGTTGAAAAATGAAGCTGGTAAAGACGTTTGGTCGCGGAGCTATAACTGCGGCTTCTCTCATCGAAAAGCTGGAGCGCCGCGGCGCCACGAATACGACCCGTGTTGAGCCCGTAGTTCGGCGAATTCTCGCAGAGGTTCGCAAGAGCGGGGATACTGCACTTCTGCGTTATGCAAGGAAGCTCGATGGGCTGGAAAAAGGTTCGTCGCTACTGCTTTCGCGTGAAGAGATGAGAGCCGCGTGGGAAACAACTGCTCCTCAACTGCAGGCAGCCATGATGGTGGCCCGCGGAAATATCCTTGCGTTCGCAGAAGCTCAACTCCCGAAAGAGTGGACGCTCTCACCGTCTATCGGAGTTAAGACGGGTCAGATCGTACGTCCCCTTGGCAGCGTGGGGTGCTATGTGCCGGGCGGACGGTACCCACTACCTTCAACCCTGCTGATGACGGTAACTCCTGCGCAGGTAGCGGGAGTGAAGCGAATTGTGGTCTGCTCGCCAAAGCCTGCGAAAGAAACCCTGGCGGCGGCCTGGCTGACCGGAGTGACGGAGTTTTATCGGATCGGAGGCGCACAAGCGATCGCTGCGATGGCGTATGGCACCAACGCGGTAAGACCTGTCGATAAGATCGTGGGACCCGGGAATCTTTACGTTACGGCCGCAAAGATGCTGATCTCGAACGAATGTGGAATCGATATGCCAGCTGGGCCTACCGAGATCATTGTGGCGAGCGAGTCTGGAAACGCGAAAGGGATCGCAGCAGACCTCGTCGCTCAAGCTGAACACGACCCGGAAACTCTGGCCATTTTAATTACAAGCAACGAAGCCCTTGCGCGAAAAGTGGCTGATGAAACAAAGATTCTCGCGAAAAGAAATCCAATCGCCAAGCGATCGTTGGCGGCGCGAGGATGCATCTTTGTAACCGCCAACCTTGATGAGACGCGCGAACTAACGAACCGATTGGCTCCGGAGCATCTGACTGTAGATACTGCCAAAGATGTAGAGTGGGTTCGCAATGCTGGTTCGATATTTGTTGGAGATTATTCCCCCCAGTCGATGGGAGATTACGTCTCCGGGCCTAACCATGTGCTGCCAACAGGCCGCTTTGGTCGCGTTCGAGGCGGATTGAGTGTTATGGATTTTGTGAAGCTAATCACGGTACAGCAATACACGCATCGCGGCCTGAAAGAAATGGGGGGGCATGCGATTGCATTGGCGGAGGCCGAAGGTTTGATGGGACACGCAGAGAGCGTGCGAGTGAGGATGAATGATCGTGACTGATGCGGCCGCAAATTTGAGAACGATAAAGGCTCGAAAAGCGGTGTTGGAAATGCCGGAGTATCACCCACCGCTAGCAGGACGAACAGCGCTGCGATTGGACTTCAACGAGAACACCTTCAGCCCTTCACCCCGCGTGATGGAAAGACTGCAGGCGGTGACCAAAGAAGGCCTAACGAAATATCCGGAACGTGAACCTGTAGAAAAGATCGTCGCGGAACACTTTGGCCTTTCCGGAGCTCAGGTGCTGTTGACCAATGGCGTGGACGAGGCGATCCATCTGATCTGTTGCGCATTTCTTGACCCTGAAGATGAGGCACTGATTGCGACTCCTTCGTTTTTTATGTACGACGTAAGCATCCAGATGATGACGCCGCATCTGCGAAAGGTCCAGGCGGGGGAAACGCTGGAGTTTCCATTTGAGCGATTCATGTCGTCTATCACGGAGCGAACGAAATTGATCATCATCGCTTCACCGAACAACCCTACAGGTGCGGTGGTTGATAGAAAGCATCTAGTTGCAATTGCTGCGGCGGCTCCCCAGGCTGTGCTGATGGTCGACGAGGCCTATTACCACTTTGATGGATCAACCGTCATGAGCGATCTCGATGCTGTACCCAATCTGATCGTGGCTCGAACTTTTTCCAAGGCCTATGGTTTAGCGAATCTGCGGATCGGGATGCTGGTTGGAAATCCGGCGCTTTTGAGATATGTACGCAAGGTGAGTTCCCCCTACAACGTCAATGGCGTGGCGCTGGATTGTCTGCCCGTCGCGCTGGCAGATGAGGAATACGTCGCATGGTATTCGGAGCAGGTTCGTGTGGGGCGCGACAGGATGATGGATGGACTGCGTGAGTTGGGAGTTCCCTTCTTTCCGAGTCATGCGAACTTTGTGCTGATGAACATCGGTCCGCAGCACAAGGAGCTCGTATCCACGATGCGTAATCATGGCGTTTTACTAAGAGATCGTTCGACCGATCCAGGATGCGACGGCTTTGTTCGCATCACGATCGGACTAGAAGATCATGTGACTCGCGGATTGGAAGCACTAAAGGTATCGCTCAGAGAGATTGGCTGGAAGGACAATCAATTCGAGCAGTCATTTGTTGTGGAAGCCAGCGATGAGCGGGAGTTCGAATAATGGAGAAAGCAACTGCTGCTCGTACCGGAACAGTCAGGCGGGACACGACAGAGACCCAGATCGCGTTGAAGCTCGTGATTGACGGCCGAGGCGTTTATAGAGTATCGACTGGCATACGATTCTTCGATCACATGTTGGAGTTGTTTGCCCGGCATGGCGGGTTCGACCTTACGTTGAGGTGCAAGGGCGATCTCGATGTCGATCAGCACCACACCGTCGAGGATGTTGGAATTGCGCTCGGTGAAGCATTTGGCAAGGCGTTGGGCGACAAGAAAGGCATTATGCGAGCGGGATATTTTGTGATGGCGATGGATGAGACGCTCGCGGTAGCCGCTGTCGATCTGAGCGGTCGAGTGGCTTATGTCGTTGATGACAAAGTGAAGGTTCGGTTGGTTGGAGATTTTCAGGCAGAGTTGCTGGCAGATTTCTTCGATGGATTCGCTCGAGGCGCCAAGGCGAATGTGCATGTGAAGACAATGTACGGTCGCAGCAATCATCACAAGATTGAGGCGATCTTCAAGGCATTCGCGCGAGCGCTGCGAGGCGCTTGTTCGCGAGACGAACGTATGCGAGAGATGCTGCCGAGTACGAAAGGGCTGCTTTGATCGTCGTAATCGATTACAAGGCGGGGAATCTGACCAGCGTAGTCAAAGCGCTGAATTTTCTCGGCGCGGAGACGTCGGTGACGCAGGAACCTGATGCAGTACGTTCAGCATCGAAGATCGTATTGCCTGGAGTGGGACACTTTCAAGCGACCGCATTGCTACAAGAGTTGGGACTGACCGACGCAGTGCGCGAGGGTATAGCGAAAGGTGCTTGGTTCCTCGGCATTTGCGTTGGATTGCAGTGGTTGTTTGAGGGATCGACGGAAGCCGAGGGGATGAGAGGATTGGGACACTTTGCCGGAGTGTGCGAGCGCTTCCCTTCCGTGTTTCAAGGAACGGTATTGAAGTCGCCGCATGTTGGTTGGAACTCGCTCGAAGGAATCAGGGAGAATTCAAGGTTGCTGCGAGGAGTGAAGAATGGCGGATTCGTGTATTACACACACTCGTGGCGCGCCCCCGTGATCGAGGCAACTGTGGCAGTGACGGAATATGGTGGAGCATTTACGGCAGTTGTGGAACAGGAAAATGTGATAGGGGTACAGTTTCACCCCGAAAAATCGAGCCCGGTGGGACTTCAGGTCCTGAAGAATTTTGTGGAGTTATAACGATGCCATTTATATATGAGTTGAAGGTTGCAGCCAGCGAACCGTCGTACACGTTTGTGCAGCGCCTCGCATCGGTTGGGTCGTTGGTAGGAACGGGAGAGGCGATCTGTACGCTGACCGACGGTGCGATGGAGTTCCACATAAAAGCACCGAGACAGGGGTTGTTAGTAGAGTGGTTTGTGGAGCACGGATCTGTAATTGAGAACATGGATTCGCTGGCCAGAATTGTCTGCGAGGGAACTGCGGTTGAGGTTCCGGCAGCAGTACCCGTGAGGCTTTGATAGTGCTAACCAAAAGGGTGATTGCTTGTCTCGATGTACGTGATGGGCGCGTCGTGAAGGGCGTTCAGTTTGTGGACATCGTGGACGCTGGCGATCCGGCGGAGTTGGCACATCGACATGCCGCGGCGGGAGCCGATGAGATTGTTCTCTTGGATATTACAGCGACGCATGAGGGGAGGGGCACTCTGCTGAGAACAGTGAAGCGGGCTGCGGCGGAGCTATTTGTGCCGTTTACTGTTGGTGGGGGGATTCGAAGTGCGGAGGATGCTGGGGCGGTGTTCGATGCGGGCGCAGATAAGGTAAGTATCAACTCGGCGGCGATCACTCGGCCGGAGCTCATTGGGGAGATTGGACGAAGTTTTGGGGCACAGGCGGTGATTGTGGCAATTGACGCTCGGCGCGGGACTGCAGGCGTTGAGGATGCTGAGGTCTACGTGAGTGGTGGACGCAAAGCTACAGGTTTGCGAGTACTCGATTGGGTTCGAGAGGCAGAGGCGCGTGGCGCCGGAGAGATTCTACTCACTTCGATGGATAGTGATGGAATGCGTTCGGGTTTCGATTGTGACCTGACCGCGATGGTAAGTTCGGCAGTACAGATTCCGGTGATTGCTTCAGGTGGTGCGGGAAAAGCGGCGCATTTTGTCGATGTGTTTGGCCGCGGCAAAGCTGACGCCGCTCTTGCAGCGAGTATCTTTCACTTCGGAATAACAGATTCGCGGGATTTGAAAGCAGAACTGCAGCGAGCGGGCGTGAGAGTACGGCTTCCCTGCTGACAAAACCTGGCGCCGACATGCCCAATCCGTCGATTTCTTTTTAGGCGTCCATCGTTCCGGAATAGACCGCCATGCCGGCGATTGCATCCACTCCCATCGCATCCAGAGCTTCAATTTCAGTCTGAGATTTAATTCCTCCGGCTACGATCAACTGTTTGGCTGTGCAGGCCCTCAAAATGGCAGCGACGTCGATCGGAAAACCTTGCATGGTGCCTTCGGTGTCGACATGAGTGTAGAGGAAAGCAGCGCAGGAGTCCTCGAGCCAGGTGATCGCTTCCTCAGGCGTGAGATCGACAGAGTCTTTCCACCCTTTAACTGCTACTTTGCCGGCCTTGGTGTCTACGCTAAAGACAAGAGCTTCTTCACCCAGTGTTCTTTTTAGTTCTTCGGCGAATTCGAGGCGGATGAGTTTGTGGCGGCGCGATTCATTTGGCTCGACCGAACCAAACAAACTGGAACCGTAAATTACTCGCTTGGCGCCGGTTTCGAGAAGGGCTCTACCGTCGTCAGCGGTTTTCAGGCCTCCTCCTGCCTGACATGGGAGGCGTTTGCATATCATCTCAACGAGGGGGCGGTTATTGCCTTGGCGCATCGCAGCGTCGAGGTCAATAAGCTGAACCAATGGGTACTTCTGAAATCGTTCGATCCAGTATTCAAAGTCATCAAAGGCCAGCTTCAACTTTTCGCCCTGGACCAATTGGACGATTCGACCGTCCATGAGATCGATGGAAGGGATCAGCATTCGTTTTCCTTCTGTTAATTTGGCATTTCGTGCGCTCCACGCCTTCCTTGAATGCTACTGGATCTTTAGGTTAGGCGGGCAATCTACACTTGCTCAAGAGTTCATTTCTTCTTTTGTTGAGCCAAGTGAGCCGCGCGAACCTCAGCTGCAGTGAAGACGGCTATAAAGGGAGCGCCATTGCAGGCTGCTTCGATCGCGGCGCGTCCGCCCTGTTCACGATCGACGAGACAGAGAACGCCGGCAACATGCATTCCTGCTTCACGTGCCGCTTCGATGGCCGTAATGGTAGAGCCGCCTGTCGTACAGACGTCATCTACGATAACGACCTGCGCTCCGGGCTTGAGAAAGCCTTCAATCTTGCGGCCCGTGCCATGGGTCTTTTCCGCCTTGCGGACAAGGAAGCCATGAATGAGGGCAGGCACGGGCTCCGTGTGACTCTCATGATCAAGATCAAGTTCACGAGAAAGCTCCAGAATCTCATGATGGTCGGTCAGAGCCCACGCGCTCGCGCTGGCCGTGTTGGAAACGAGCGGGTCGGCACCCATCGTAAGTCCGCCAACGGCCTCCACATGAGGGGTATGCTCTCGGATGAGGTCGTAGAATACCAGTCCCGAAAGACGCCCACCCTCGGCGTGTAGCGTGGTAATGCGGCAGTCAATGTAGTAGTCGGACTTCTTGCCGCTTGCGAGAGTGAAATCGCCGAGCTTGAATGAAAGCGTGGCAATGAGATTGAGAAGAGCTGTCTTATTGTCGGTGGGCATGATTCCTTATAGATTAAACAATTCGCGCAAACGTTTCGTCTGAGCGCGGCTTACTGGAATTTCAGTCTTCTGCGCATCGTCCATCCGTAGTTGGTAGCTCGATTTGAACCAGGGAACTACTTCACGGATGTGCTGAATATTCACAAGATAAGATCGGTGCGCCCGCCAGAACGTCTCCGGTTCAAGCTGCTCTGCCAGTTCTTCAAGCGTACGGCAGTTCGAGTTCCCCTCAATCGTCCGGGTCACGACGCTGATCGTACCCTCCTCAATCGAAGCAAAACATATCTCACTCTGATCAACCAGCAACAACCGGCTCTGGGCACGCACAATGACCTTACGTGCGTTGGCCTTCGAGGGTTGGGCCTGTTCCTCCACCAGTCGCAGCAAAGCATCGAGTTTTGCTTCACTCGCCGATTCGACGGCCGGCATCGCAAGCCGTGATTGCGCCTTTTCAATCGTCTGCATCACTCGCTTCCGGTCAAACGGTTTTAGAAGATAATCGACCGCATTCACCTCGAACGCACGGACAGCGTACTGATTAAATGCCGTGGCAAAGACCACCTGCGGCATCGGGACCTTGCGATCCAGTAGCTTCTTCAGCACGCCAAAGCCGTCCAGCCCAGGCATCTGCACATCCAAAAAAACCAGGTCTGGTTTATGTGTGCGAATCAGCTCGACCGCCTCAATCCCATTGGTTCCCTGCGCAAGAACCTCAACCCCGCCGGCACGCTCCAGCAGATACTGCAACTCCTGCCGAGCCAGAGGTTCGTCATCGATAATGAGAGCAGAGAGTGACACAACTAGTCACTATATACGCGCAGCCGAGCCGGGGCATTATCCTCGGCTAAGTCATGTCCGCACTGGGTACAGTACACATCTGTAATCTGCACGCCGCGGAAGCACCGCCCGCACACTGGGGCCAGTTGGAACTGGCATTGCGGACAGAAGTGCACACCTGCAGGCAGCTCCGTGCTGCAATGAGGACAAGGTGTCATCAATGGCTGCCGCAACAGGAAATACACAACCGCGCCGATCCCACCCGGCATCACAACCACAATCAACATCCACAGCCCGGCCGGCATCCTGCGACGCCGAACATCACGGCTGACATAACCCACCAGCAGTACATAGCTGGCAAATGCAGTCCCCCACGAATAGCCCATCAGCAGGCGCATCGGCAGCAACTCGTGCTTATGGTGAGGAAGAACGCCGTGAAACAGGTACTGCACAGCTCCAAAAACGATGATCGCCAACACAACCGACCACGTCGGTATCATGCTGAGCTGATCTTCACCGCCTGCAGTCGGAATCTGTGATCCGTTCGGCCGTTCCAGTCGTTGAGTCCAGAACCTGTTCATCGCGCCGCCTCACGCTTCCGCGTACGCTGAAACAATACCACGGCCAGCAACGCCATCGACACCGGCAGAAACCAAAGACACAAGACCAGAAACTGGTTGCTCGCATCCGGAACGCCGCCCGGCGTCACATCGTAGGCCTCGAGCGCGCTCCACAAAGCCGTGCAGATAATCACGAGAAGAGCCGAACACACAGCCAGCGGAATCCACAGACTACGAGCCCGGCTACGCTGAGCCGCAATCGTCTTCGCCCGCTCCCGCACCACTCGATGTGTCCGGTTCACCACGGATGCTCGCGCACCCGTACTCCAGTCTCTCGAGCCCGTCTGCGTGAATGTAAAAGAATCCTGGGAAGCTGGTTTCTCGAAGGCTTCGTTCATGCACCGGCCTCCGCAAAACGGCGTGAACCGCGAAGCTGCTCCATTTGTGGCCTCAGAGCTGCCAACCCGCGATAAAGCCTCGACTTCACGGTTGAAAGGGGTGCCTTTGTTACCGTGGCAATCTCCTCCAGCGAAAGCTCCTCATAAAAACGAAGCACCAGAACCTCACGGTAGCTGGGCTCCAGCTTCAGCAATACCTCGCCCACCTCTGCGCAATCCTCGCGCGACTGAAACTGCTCCAGCGGAGAAGGTCCTGACATCGCAATCTCAAACGGACGTTCATCCTCGCCCCGTTCACTCATCTCATCGAGGCTCGCCATCGTCCGCTTCCTCGAGAGATCGATCACCAGGTTACGTGCAATCGTAAATAGCCATGTATCGAAACGTGCCTTGCCGTTGTACTGCGCCCCGCGCAGCAAAACCCGCATCCAGGTCTCCTGGAACAGATCCTCGGCAACCTCCCGCTTTCCCGTGAGAAAAAGAAGATACCGTAGCAGCCGGTGCTGATATTGCTCAATCAACTGATCCAATAGCTCAGGATTTTGCTTCTTCAGCCCATGGGCGATCGCTGCATTTTCGCTTTGGACCTCATCGAGGGCAGTTGAGAGCGAGATGGAAGCGGCCTGCACATTCTCTGAGACGAGTTCTCTGCCCGGGAAGACTCGCTTTTTCAAGGAATAATCCATAAAAGTTGTAGTTTTCTGCTCCCTGGCCTTTGAATCGGAAGCCTATCAGTATTTTACGGTTTCTCCACGATTTTTCCATTCAGAAAGTAAACTTAGAGGATGGAAGTTCTTTACGGCCTTCACCCTGTTGAGGAGGCCATCCGATCCGGCTCGCGGCGGCTCGACCATGTCAGCGTGGCCCGCGAACGCCGTGATGATCGTCTGGAACGCCTCATCGACCTCTGTCGGCGGGCAGGAGTCCGGGTATCCCTGGAGCCTCGAGACCAACTGACGCGCCTTGCCAGAACCGACGCCCACCAGGGGGTGCTTGCCGTCGTCCGGGAGCGCACCTTTCTGGGCATCGAAGACTTACTCGCCCCCGCGGAGCCCGGAAAACATCGCTTCTTTCTTGCTCTCGACGGTATCGAGGACCCTCATAACCTGGGAGCACTCCTCCGCACCGCCGACGGTGCCGGTGTCGACGGCATTATTCTCCCCGAACGGCGTTCGGCCCCAATCACCGCAACCGTCGCCAAAACCTCCGCCGGCGCTTCCGAACACGTCCGGATCGCTCGCGTCACCAACCTCGTCCGTACGCTTGAACAGATGAAGCAGCACCACATCTGGGTCATCGGCCTGGACGAGCGCGGAACCCCCGACTACAACGACTACGACTTCCGCAGTAACTGCGTCCTGGTCCTTGGTCGTGAAGGGGCGGGTCTCCACGATCTGGTCAAGAAAACCTGCGATCATCTGCTTCGCATTCCCATGGCCGGCCAGGTCTCATCTCTCAATGTGTCAGTCGCCGGAGCCGTCGTCATGTACGAGGCAATGCGCCAACGCCGAACAGATACTGCTCCTCCCGCCCCCAAGAAGCACGTCAAAGAACGTAAAGGTTTAGGATCTTGAAGAAAATCGTAGTTTCGTCCGTCTTGTACCCGCTGTCCGCTCTTGCTGTGGTTCTTTTCGTAACTTCCATCGCCGTAACACAGACCCCGCCACCCCCCACTCCGAAAGAAACACAGCCTCACGGCAAAGTTCTCTTTAAACGCGATCAGGATTCACCCGGACCCGAAAAAGCCACCAAACCAGCAGAAAGCAAGCCCGCAGAAAAGACGGCTGTCGAAATCGCCGACGCCGAGCGAGCCGCATTAGCCTTCACGGCCTACGATCTCGACGTTCATCTCACCCCAGCGCAATCTCGCCTCGCCGTTCACGCCGGATTCACTTTAAAAAATTTGAGCACGCAGCCATTGCCGCGGCTTATCCTCCAGATTTCCTCCGCCCTACAGTGGGAAACCTTCGGCATTCGCACCCCAGCCGGCATCACTTCCCTTCCATTCACCACTCAGATCATCGACACTGACGCCGACCACACCGGCAAGGCGACCGAAGCCGTCGTGACGCTCCCGCAGCCATTGCCCGCGGGCGCCACCCTCGACCTCACCACCTTCTACACTGGCGAAGTCAGCCAGTCAGGCGAGCGACTCGAGCGCATCGGGGCGCCTGCGGATCAGGCTTCCCGCGCCGACTGGGATCAGATCACCCAGGAAAGAATTGCGCTTCGCGGCTTTGGCAATATTTTGTGGTATCCCGTGGCTGCAGCCCCTGTCTTTCTCGGCGATGGTGCAAGCCTCTTTCATAGCGTCGGCCAAACCAAACTGCAGCAGTCTCCAGCATTGGTCCGCCTCCGACTCACTGTCGAGTACAGCGGAGACGCACCCGACGCCGCATTCTTTTGCGGCCGCCGGGAACAGTTAAAAGTCGTCAACGAAAATGCTGGCCTGCCCGTCGCAGAATCTCCTGGAGTCGCCGTAGCCGAGTTCCCTGAGCGTCCGCTCGGGTTTCGAACCATGAGCCTCTTCGTCACCGATCGAGCCGGCACAGTAACCGACGACAGCCTCATCTCCGCCGTGACAAATCACTACGACGCACTGCCCAGCTACTCCGCGGCGGCAGCCAAAGTACAGCCGTTGCTGAAAGACTGGCTCGGCGACGGACCTCTGACGACGTTATACATTCTCGATCAGGACGGTCAGCCTTTCGAAGATGACGCGCTACTAGTAGCTCCAGTGCATGCCGCGAAAGCGGACGTATTGGCCCCGTCGCTTGCACATTCGCTCAGCCACGCTTGGTTTGGCTCATCGCACGTCTGGCTGGACGAAGGCGTAGCGGAGTTCATGTCGCTCTTGTGGCTCGAGCAGACACAAGGCCGCGAAACCGCAGTCACACAGCTTCAGGAGCGGGCCAGAACACTGGCGTTGGCTGAGCCAGCGAACGGTAGAAACCCACAGGAAGGCCAAAGCCTTGTACAGGCGAGCGACGAGGTTTACTACCGAATCAAGTCGGTGGCCGTCCTCGGGATGCTGCGGACGCTGGTTGGAGAGGAGACGCTAAAACGAACCCTCCGAAGCTATCGTGATGACAAGACCAGTCTGGACAGCGATCCGAAAGAGTTTCAGCGGGTTCTGGAGCGATACGCAAAACGCGATCTGAACTGGTTCTTCGACGATTGGGTTTACCACGATCGTGGGCTGCCCGATCTAAGCATCGCGAACGTGACTCCTCGTGCAATCGATCAGGTTGCGGGCAAAGGCCCAGGATGGCTGGTGGCAGTCGAAGTACGAAATGACGGTGGCGCGGTGGCAGATATCCCAGTCACGGTCCGATCCGGTACTCTGACGGCAACCGAGCGGCTAAGAATACCTGCGCGCTCAAGCGCCTCTACGCGCATCGTCTTTGAAGGAACTCCGGAAGAGGTTGTCGTCAACGATGGCACCATCCCTGAGGTCGCAGCTTCGATCCACACCCGCCAAATCGTCTCGCACCAGCAGTAAAACAGTTTGCCTTTTTTCGGTCCGCGCTAAACTAACCACGAATGTTCCTCCGCGTTCCAATTCGTCGCTGGCAACTCTTAGTCACCCTGCTCGCAATTGTGGCGATCCTCCTTCTTCCCCATCTCCCAAACCATAGCGCCGCGACCTTCCTTCTGATCCCGATCTTTCTGTTCGTCGCCCTCATCGACGAACAGTGCACTTACGAGCCACGTAACGACCACGTTTTTGCACTTAACCACCACGTCCGAACCGCACTTTTCCAACGTCCCCCGCCCCAGCAGGCCTGATCCCCCCGCACCTTAGAACATCGCCGCAACCTTGATTTGGTGCGGCGATCACGCCTGCGATCTATAGCCGCAAAGGGACATCCATGGATATCGACCTCATTTTCATCGGGGCCTTGCTCGCCTTTTTAACATTCTTTACCGCAACCTTCCTGCTTCAGCGCTATCGGTATCGCCGAAGAAAAGCCGGCGACAAAAACTATCGGGGCTTCTATCCTTCCGCAGCTGTCCTTAGCCTGGCGATCCTCTCGCTCCAAAACCTTGCTCAACCCGATCTCCACCACCTACTCGAGCAGCGTCAACTCGAAGCAGAGGATGAAGAGAACAACAGTGACCCCGATGACCCTTCCGCGCAACTTACACGCCAGCTCAAACGTATCCGGAACGGAGAAAAGATAGACACACTTCGCGTGCCGCTAAAAATCATGGACTAAAATCTTCTCCTTCCGTGAACAACGAATATCCACCTTGCTCAAACCATCCAAGGCAAAACGGGCAACAAACCTCTTTACAGTGGCACGCGGTTGTTTCTTTGAGTAATCTCGGGAACTTTGCCGTTCGACTCTACGGTTATGCTGCCGCCCTTGTAGTCTGCTCCATTCGGCACGACAAGCGTGACTGCGGCCGTTTTGGGATACAGGTCCAATGGGGCTTTAATTGGTGGAGCAGAAGCGCTGGCAAGAACTTTTCCAGTCTTATCGCGCAGCACGATCTTCGATGCGGGTGCTTCAACAGCGCCGAGGCTGTGTACCGTAAACTTCATGCGATTGCCTTCAATCTTCACGTCATCCGGGTCGATGCCTAGATCGGGCCGCGACCAGTACGGGAACCCCTTTTGGACGAGCTTCAGTTCAAGCACAGTGGTTACGTGGGGTGGAAAGATGATTTCGAGATCGCTGCTGCGTTCGAAGTCCTCGATCCGCGTCGTAGCTCCGTCCGAGCCCTGGATTCCTTGCGTGATCTCCCACTTGCCGGGGTCGATCTCCCATCCGGTCATTTTGGCTTTTACGGGAACGGAGTCGAGGTTGTACGCGATGATTTTGATGTGATCTGGCGTACCTTCGGGCACGAGGATTCCGACACTCTCTCCCGTCGCGGGCGCTTCGAAATTCCAACTGACTACATTGCCGGGGTAAACGTAATTCCTCATCAGCGCCACTCCGCCCAGCCTTCCGCGCTGCAATTCCCCGTTGTTGAAGTAGATTCGATCGATCCAGAGACTGCCCTCGGTGTTGATGAACTCGCGATTCACCGCTGTCTCGATTTGCGAGGCATAGAGTTTTTCGAGGTTCTTTGTATCGCCAGTCAGTTGCCAAGCAAGATGCAGATTGGTCTCGCTTGCGATTCCTGAATCGCTGCGGCGGTCAGGCGCTGCAGTCTTCAACAGTTGTTCGCCCCACGTGTCACGAAGGTTCAGCATGTCCAGCGCATCGGAGTTTATGAGGCGCAGTGAGTCCGGGGGATTGTCGCCGAAGGGGACAAGATATTTCTTGTCGCCTGTCCAGCGATACGCCGCCCACAGCATAAACCACGGAGTATTTCCTTCCGACAAATCTTCATTGGTGTGGAAGTTCACGGCATAGTGCATTCCAAACTTTCCATTCGCATCGAGATGCCTGTGTGCGAGAAAGCCATCTGCGATCTCAGTCACCATCTTCCGCGTCTGTGGCATCCCGTTGTAGAGGACAAGCTCCAACGCAGGATGAAAGACCATGTACGAGCGCCCCTTACCCCAACCCCAAACGCCGTTCTCGGCCATCTTGGTGCCACTGAAATAAACGGAACGCACTTGGCGTTGACCCGCAACGTTGATGCCTGTGAGCCACTCAAGTCGACGTGAGGTTTCCATGGCGCGCTCGAGCTGTTTCGGACTTCCATAGTCGATCAGCATGGCCTGCCCAAGGACGTTGATGCCATCCTCATAGCTATGCAACTCGTCGTATTGGGCAGTCGCAAGCCCATCGGTAAACATGTTGGTGGCATACATCGTGTCGAGTGTATGCAGCAGGGAGTGTTTGAGCTTGTCGTTGTTGGCTCCCATGAAGGCGAGACCGGGCCACCAGTTGAGGAAGTCGCTGTCGTCGGACAATCCTCCGCCGAACTCGCCGTCAGAGATCTGACGGTTGTCGATGTACCAATTGATGAGGCGGTCGAGATAGCCGAGATCGGTGGTCTGGAGGAAGGCCCATTCGGGCACTCCTGCGGGGGCCTTCGGCAGTGTGAATGGCGGCTTGACCTGCTCGTGGTTCATCTCGTTCCAGTACTTACGTCCGAGGTCGTTCTCGGGATCGACACGGAGGAGATCGGTGATGTCTGCATCAAAACGGTTAAAGATATTCAGCTTGCGTGAGTTGACGGACTCTTCGACGAGATTGGCGTAATTGTCACGCACCTGGGTCAGACGATCGCTGACGTGTTCCGGCAGAGCGTCTTTCCAGGGCTTAAAGACCAAGCGCAGATGCATGCCTTCAAGCGCCGCGGGACCGAAATCCGCGCTAGCCGAGGCGATGGTCAGATAGAGACTCTTGCCATTGGGCAGAATGCGGTCGCGAGTGTCGAGCCAGAGGGTGTGGGGTTCGCCGGGCTTGACGGAGAAGCTGATGTCGAGCATGTTGCGCATGGGCCAGATGGGATCTTTGATCTGGATGTTCATGGGGATGGAGTCGCCATGCGTGGGCTTTAGGTTGAGGGCGGGAAGATCCATGGCGATGCCGTCGAGGCCGGCGTGCATGTTCTCCCAGCTGTAAGAGGTTCCGTGGCCCTCATCGGCCTGGATGCCACGGAAGTCGGCTGGGATGAGGATGTGGACGATCGGCAGGCTTTGCTTCGTTGTTTCAAGGGCTGTGTTGCCGCGGCCGATGGGGGTGCGTCCGCCGCCCAACGAGACTGCGGGCATCGCCACCATGGTGTCGCGCTCATCCGCAGGAAAGCGGCCATGGATGAAGTCACGGAGTGTCGTGAGAGATGGGTTGTCGAGTGCACCTCTGGCGGCGACGGCGTAGTGCAGAACTGCGATGCCCTCTGGCTCTTTGCCGGGATGAATGTAGTACGCGGAGAACTCGCCTATTGGCCACTCCTGCTTGACGTTAGTGAAGCGAACTTTCTCGCCGGTGACGGGTTGGGTCAGGTCATGGGTGGTGCGTTCCTGGCCTTCGGGTCGTTCGAAGAGAGTTTTGACTAGCTGCGGCGAGGTTTCGCGCTGATCGGGGTCAGCGATGGCTCCGGGTTTGCCTTCGCCCGGGGTGAGAAGAGACAGATTGCCCCATGCACCTCCCTGAATTTCGAGGTGGTTCCATGGCTCGTCGGGCATGTAGAAGGTGACAGACTTACCGGAGAGGGCGTAGCAGTCCCAGTCAGGAAGCTGGAAGTAGTCGAAGCGTCCGACTAATGTGGAACGGTTGTACACGCCCGGCCAGGTAGTCTCGCGGATGCCGTCAGTTCCCTTCCACCACCAGCGTTTGAGGTCGTAGGCGTCGTGAATCTCGACCTTGCGGATCGTTGTGTCGGTAGCGGGGAGAAGCGCGGGTATGTCGTTGGGGCGGTTCCAGCCATAGTGGAACCACCACTCTCTTTGCCAGCCCGGCGTGGCGAGTGTGCGGGTGAGTGGCGGAATCGATTGCGGGATTTCGTTGCGCGCGAGTGAGGCGATATTGTCGTCGGAAAGCATGCGGTCGTAGATGCGGAGCTCATCGATGTCGCCGCCACGGTCGTAGTTATAGGAGCTTTCGACTCCGGTTGGAGCGATGATGCGGGAGTGCGGACCGAACTGGTCGAGGGCTGCGTCGAACATGCCGGTCGCTGCTTTTTCGCCGGCGAGTTTGCCATTGACGTAGAAGCGAATGCCGCTCGTCTCATCCCAAGCGAGTGCGAGATGCACCCACTGATCGGGCTTGGGAAAGTCGGGCATCGTGTAGGATACGCGGGTTCGACCGAGATTGATGTCGGTGACAAAGGCGTCGAAGCCGTGGCCGTTGTAGTCGATGCGGAGCCAGACCATGTCCCAGCTTGAGTGATCGCCATAGCCAACGCGGAAGATGGGAAATTCTGTCTGATCGACGGGCTCGCGCGAGCGCCAGTCAAAGGAGAGAGTTCCACGTTGAGAGTAGATATTGCCGGGCGCCCAGTAAGAGAGGAGTTGGTTGTTGCCACATTGCAGATATGAGCCCTTCGAGCCGCCGGGAAGGATATTGATGTCCTTGAGGAAATTCGGCGTGGGATTGCCGCCGGCCGCGTAGTCGGCGTTGAAGCCGTGATCGCCGGAGAGATAGAAAAGAAGACCCGGCTCTTTCGGTTGTTGGGCTGTGACCTGGAATGTGCCGAAGAGAAGGCCAAGAGAAAGCAATGATCGGAGACAACGCATGAGTCACACCCGGGTGATACGGATTCGGTAATCGGCGGGGACCTTTTCGCGACGAAGAAATTGGTCAGACCGGTTACGCGAAAATTGTCGGTCATGCCGCGGGAAGATGCAACTTCGGTTCGCCCCATTCAAAATCACTCAGCCTTTAGAATCTGGGAATGGAGATCAAACGCGTTGGTTCGCAACCCTCAGGCAAAGGTCCGGCAGACTGGTTTACGGGCACAGTTCGGATTGACCCACTGTTTCAGGCGCCTGACCCGGCTTTTGTCGCCGGAGCAAGCGTAACCTTTGAGCCGGGAGCCCGTACTGCCTGGCATACGCATCCACTTGGACAGACTTTAATTGTTACGGGAGGTTGTGGATGGGCTCAGCGCTCCGGTGGTGCAATCGAGGAGATCCGCCCCGGCGATGTGGTCTGGTTTGCGCCGGGAGAGAAGCATTGGCACGGGGCAACTCCGACAACGAGTATGACTCATATCGCCATTCAGGAACGATTGAATGGCAAGGTTGTGGACTGGATGGAGCACGTGAGCGACGAACAATATCAGGTTTGAACATTCGTCCTCGAATTCAGCTTGAGCCGAACCCCACTAACCAGCTTAATAAAGTCCGCCGAAGATTCGATCAACGCGCATGTTTCGGGTGAGGGGCGACTACGCGTGCAGTGTTGTCGATCCAGGTTTGGTCCTGGCCCCAACTACGGGTGCCAGTTAGGTCGACGCGGAAGGGGCCGGCAGCGCGGTTGGTCGGTAGAACTTCGTCGAGCCCGTCGCCCAAAAAAGGAAGAGCGTCGGCAAGCGCGTTAAGTCGGGCAAGGGACGCCATGCCGGCGAGGTGGACGGTATAGCCTGCGGTGTCGAAGTGGCCGTCCAAAGTCGCCGGGTCTTTGCCGCCGAGGACGAGGGAGGTTGGAGCAAGCTGGAATCCATTGAAGGTGGGCGGCTGCGGCAGATGTTTTTTACGGTGTGAATCAGGTGCCGGCGTTGAGATCGACTGGAGCGTGACGTCGGCCGTGATGAGTGATGCCGTCC
>Ga0206901_1043_pt2 | contig 17233 bp, 21 predicted proteins | sample Alteio_BWOrgHeat_47_FD_152936 | JGI IMG/M metagenome (GOLD analysis project Ga0206901, IMG submission 152936) | Enriched cells from forest soil in Barre Woods Harvard Forest LTER site, Petersham, Massachusetts, United States -... | ecosystem: Environmental > Terrestrial > Soil > Temperate forest >...
CATTGAGGCCGCCGGCTTGAGCACCGCAGCAGCGGTGCTGGTTTAATCTTGCCTATGTTCTAAAGCGGGTGCCGTGGGTGGCGAGCACAAAAGGAATCTTGCGCCTCTCAATCTCAAGGAGCGCTTCCCATGCGGGGCTAGCGGCATTCGTTGAGGAGGCGAGTAGTCTCGATGCAGTGAAAATGGCAACCCGGGGCGCTAGCATGGCGGCAACGGAGTTTAACGCGCGGCAGAAACAATCGCTTGAAAAAGATATGGCGCCTGAAAAACAAGATGGCGGCGAGAGGATCTCGCCGCCATCACTTCCGTACTTCTTCGATTTAGAAGTTCAGCTTCCCGCGTTAGCGGCCGTTGCCGGCACGTTCTTGGGCATGCTGATGTATCCCGAGATCTTGTCCTTGGAGACAGAGTTGACCACAAACTCATCGGCTTGATGCGTGCCACGAGGATAGAAGACCACGGGTTCGTTAACGGTGCGATCTTTCTTCTCGGTGCGAACATCATCGACCGTCAAAGCAACCGTATACTTGTTCTTCTTCGTATCCACCGAACGGAGCTCGACGGTCAGGTTGCCGATCTTCTGCGGTTTGTTTTTGCCGGTAACGTTGAACTCGACATAGTCCCGCTCGCCCATGCGGCGGAGCGTGTCGATTTCCTCATGGTTCCGCGCGATCAGAGTGCCGAGCTCGCTGCGGGCCATTTTCACGTCATTCTTGGTATTTTCGAGATCAGACTTGACGTTGTTGACGCTGCCATTCACCGCGGTGAGGTCCTCGGAGCTGGCTTTGGTGGCGAGCTGACTCTTTACGTCGGTATCCATTTGAGCCAGTTTTTGCGCGTCTTCCTCGCGAATCTTAGCCTCTTCGTCGCGAGCCTTCTTGAGATCGCCCTGCGTAACGCGCAATCTCTTCTCTACGACTCCAAGGTCGCTCTGAAGTTCAGTGCTGGTAGCATTCGCTTGCGTCAGCTTCTGTTCGAACGCAGCGATCTGCTGAGTACTGGCCTGTTCGGCCGTCTTCATCTGAGTGCCGAAGGCCTGTTGAGCCTGCTGCAGCTCGGTGGAGTTATGCCAGGCCAAGCCCAGCCCGGCGATCGAAACGATGGCCAGAATCACAATGGCCGCCGTCACCCAACCTGGTGTCCCGTGAACTTCTTCTACGACTACTTGATCCGAATTATCGATCATATATTCTCTCCCCTAATCCTCTTGCCTCACCCTGGGTCTGTGCCCACATTAAGAATAAGCACGTGGAGCGCCAAGATGAGAGGGGCCGCGGGCGCGAACCCGGGTACGGCCTACTCTTAGATAACTTAGGGATTTGTGGCGATTACCGGCCGGCGAGCCGCAGCAGAGAGGGGTACTAATACCAGAAATCTTTACGTGATTTCGTAGTTTTCACTTTGTTTTCGTGCGCCTGAGCCCTGTCCCACCTTGAAGCATTTACCCTAGGGGACAGCCGAGCCACCTGTACCTTGGAGCAACCCGCGACGCCGAAGCTCGGCGGCGAGTAAGGCCGGATCTTCGAAGCGAATGGCGTCCAGCCCCAGGCGGCGAGCCGCATCGACGAACTCCTGGATATCGTCGATATACAAGGCTTGCTGAGCGGGAACGCCTAAAGAGTCCAAGGCAGCCTGGTAGATAGCGGGAGACGGCTTGCTTGCCCCTACGCCGCAGGAATAGATACGGGTAGGGAAGTAGCGTCCGAAAGTGAAACTCCGCTCCAGACATTCAACGTGAATGGGGTCGGTATTCGAAAGAAGAGCAAGGCGGCAGCGTGCGCCGAGCTGGGCGAAGAGCTCATCGCTGAGAATCGTTTGAGGATTGAGGACGCGATTCCAGGCATCGCGAAATTCCTCGAGGGTGAGTGAAAGGTTGAGAACACCCATCAGGCGCCGGTGCCAATCGGAAGGGGAGATGCGGCCTTCCTGCCACTTGTCCCAACACTCGTCGGCTCGAATGAGTGCCCAGGTATCTTCCGAAGATAAGCGTTTGCCCGGCGGCGCCCCCGCACCCTGCATGGCTGCAGCAATCGGGTCGAACGCGCGCTCCATATCCACGCGTACAATCACCCTGCCAATATCGAAAATGACGGCGGCAGGCGTCGGGAGCGTGTGCTGCCCGGCAGGCGATGCCGGTGTCCGCAGCTTTCCGGGATTATTCCTGTGTCGAGGGTCCAAGCGGCAGAGCTTCCGGTTTTGAGATTCGGCGGGATCGCGAACGCAGCGCCCCGATCATCGCAGGAAGCAGGGACAGCACAACAACCACCGCAATGACCCAATGAATTCGCTGGCCGATGTTCGGCACGATCGAGCCCAGGAAATAACCCCCCAGAACCAGGCCGGCGCCCCAACAGCATCCGCCCAAAACGTCATAGGCCAGATAGCGGGCATAGCGCATTTGGGCAGCACCGGCGACCGGAGGGCAGAAGGTGCGCACGATGGGCATGAAGCGCGCAAGGATGACCGTCTTGCCGCCATATTTTTCGTAAAACTGGTGGGCGCGCTCCAAATGGCGGCGCTTGAAAAAAGTGGAATCCTCGCGCCTGTAGAGCGCCTGACCCGCCCGCCGCCCGATCCAATAACCCAGTTGATCGCCGGCAATGGCGCAGAGAGTGACGAACAAGACGAGCGAACCAATTTTCAGAGTTCCGGCGGCGGCGAACACGCCTGCGGTGACGAGAAGGGAATCTCCTGGGAGGAAAAAGCCGACAAAGAGGCCGGTTTCGACGAAAACAATCGTGCAAACGAGCAGAGTTCCGCCCCACTGAATCAATCCCTGGACGTCGTACAAGTTGTGCAGAACGCTTCGGATCAGATCGAGCATGTCGGCTGTTGGGCACCGCCGCGGCGCGAGTGGCACATCGGAGCCAGGAGGTCCCAACCGACACGGTAGCAGAAAACGGCGGGGTTTTGGGCGCATTCAAGCCAGCAGAGATTCAACATGGCAACAAATGAGAGGAGACGCGCTGGAGAGATCATAAGGCGCTCCAGCGGGCGGCTTGAGATTTCGGGAACAGAGTGAGTTGCTTCCGCATGAAGCCATGGTGCGCGGTCGGGGAGGAGGGAACAATCCAACAAAGGTACCAGCGCCGTGGAGCAACTAGAAAACGTGTGCCGGATGAACCAACAGTACCTTTGTAATGCCAAGATGGCGCGCACGTACCATAGGCGCGAACGACCTGCCCGCAGAAAATGGCCGTGCGATTGAGAACTGCGAAGGGGGCCACACGTGCAAAGCGCATACGCAGTTTGGGTTGGGCAACCAGTCGTCTTACAAGTAGCCGCAGGCGATTTGAAAGTTCCGTTGCGCGGGATGATTCTTGGCGAAACAGACGAAGTGATCCGTTTTCGTGTGGAGCAAGCCTGGGACATCGATATCTACAAGAACATGGTCCTGGCCGTCGAGCAGGATCAGTGGGCACGAATCCTCGTCAATTGAGGGGCTAATTGAAGGGTTAATTGGGGGTTTGATGCGAACACAAAGCGTGGAATCGCAGAAGCAAACTCGTGGTGAGATTAACGAGAACCGAGCCGCCTTTCTGCTGGGTCTGAGCACGGAATGCTTGCGGCGGCTCTCGCTGCAAACCGGGCTGGGCCATCCTGACGGCGAAAGCGGCGGCGCGGGCCTGGTCTTCACGTATGCAGAATTGTACCGGCTTTGCCGCCTGGCGGCGGAAGGCGGGAGATAAAAAAGGCTTCGAGCGAAGAGTCTCTGAGTTTATACAGCGGTTTTGTTACGAGTTTCCTCCGGCCCAGCTCAACCCCCCACAGGCCCCGGATCCGGTTCCCCTGCCGGATTCGGGGCCTTCCTAATTTCGAGCCGAAACTTTGGCCCCTAATCGCGCCAGAGGACCTCGCGCGTGATGCCATCGATTCGCGGGACACCGCACAAAGCCATTGCGGCGCAGAATTCGTCGCGCAGAATGCGCAGAACTTCAGTTACGCCCGCCGCGCCACCTACAGCCAAGCCCCAAAGATAAGGCCTCCCGATCAACACGGCCTGAGCGCCGAGCGCCAGCGCCTTCAAGACGTCGGTGCCGCGACGGATTCCTCCATCGAGCAGAACCACCATTCGGCCGCCAACCGCCTGCACGATGCGCGGCAAGGCTTCGATCGTTGCGGGGACGGTATCCAGATTTCTGCCACCGTGATTGGAGACGATAATTCCGGCGATACCTCGTTCCGCCGCCAGAGAAGCATCCTGCGGGCTCAGAACGCCCTTCAGGAGGATCGGCACATTTGTCAGACTGCGCAGCCAGTCGACCGTTTTCCAAGTCATCGAGGAGTCCGTCATCGTGCCGTAGATACCCTCGCTCAAGACATGGCCGGCCTTTGCGGACTTCGGGTCAAGCGATCGAAAATGTTCGGCGTAGATTCCCCGGGGAAGACAAAAACGATCGCGCGCTTCGCGATTGCGAGCGCCGAAAACAGGCGAATCCACGGTAAGACAGAAGGCTCGGCAGCCCGCCGCCTGGCCCCGCAACATGAGCTCACGGGTGACGCCCTGGTCCGGATGAGCGTAGATTTGAAACCAGAGAGGCTGCGTGGCGTTTTTGGCGATCTCTTCGATCGCGGTGCTCGCATAGCTGCTCACGATGAGCGTTGCCTGAGCGATGCCTGCGCCGCGCGCCGTAGCGTTTTCTCCCTCGGGGTGGGCGAGCTTGTGATACGCGGCGGGGGCCAAGAGGATGGGAAATGGAAGGCTCTGATTCAGCAGATTAACTTGCGTATCGATATGGCTGGTGTCCACGAGCACGCGCGGATGCAGGCGAATGGAAGCAAAGGCTTCGCGATTGCGGCGCATGGTGTACTCGTCAGCGGCGGCACCGGCGATGTAGTTGTAAGCCATGGGTGAAAGAAGCCGGCGGGCGGCAACTTCAAAATCGTCCAGGTTGACGGGCCAAGGCCCGGTCCGCGGGCGGCTTGATTTGCGCTTGGGTCTTCGATTCACGCGCGAATTGTACCCTGCCTCGCGCCGAGGTCAATCCTGCGCCGAGGTGATCGTTCCGGCGAGCGGCGTCGGCGTGCCAACATTTGTTGACAGCTATTCGGTTGTCGCGCAAACTGAGCCGCCAAAATTCCACATGTCTGTTGCACCGCAATCCGGCAGCAGAGGTCAATTCCACGCCGTCGCAGCAGGATTTCTCGGCTGGACGCTGGACGCATTCGATTTTTTTGTCGTGGTTTTTCTGTTTGACTCGCTGGCGGCGCAGTTCCACGTCACGAAAGCGGCGATCGTGGCAACCCTGTCGTGGACATTGCTCATGCGTCCCGTAGGGGCACTCATTTTCGGCCTGCTGGCGGATCGTTACGGACGTCGAATACCGCTGATGGCCAATGTGATTTTCTTCTCAGTGATCGAATTGCTATGCGGGTTTGCGCCGAACTACACGGTGTTTCTCGTTCTGCGCATTCTGTATGGCATCGGCATGGGAGGCGAATGGGGCGTGGGCGCATCGCTGGCGATGGAGGCGACCTCGACCCGCTGGCGCGGCGTGCTGAGCGGGATCCTGCAAAATGGATACGCGGTGGGATACCTGCTGGCGGCACTGGCGTATCGCTTTGCGTTCCCCGCCTGGGGCTGGAGGCCGATGTTCTGGCTCGGAGGAGTGCCGGCCTTACTGGCACTGTACATTCGCGCAAAGGTGCCGGAATCGGAAGCATGGCGACGCAATCGCGCGCCATCGACGTCGGGCGTGCTGCGGGCTGTGGGAGAGCAATGGAAGCTGTGCCTCTATCTTCTCCTGCTGATGACTTTCATGATGTTCCTTTCGCATGGCACACAGGATCTTTATCCAGATTTTCTGCAATCGAAGCATCGCATCAGCGCGGCGATGGTCTCTTACATCGTGATTCTGGGAAATGTCGGGGCCATGGTGGGAGGAATTGTCTTCGGCGAGCTATCGAATAGAGCCGGGCGGCGCCTCAGCCTGGTGGCCGCGCTCCTTCTCTCGCTGGCGGTGATTCCACTCTGGGCGTTCGGCGTTTCACTTACAGCGCTGGCGGCGGGCGCGTTCCTGATGCAGGTGGGTGTGCAGGGCGCCTGGGGAATCATCCCGGCGCACCTCAGCGAACTTTCGGCCGACGCAACGCGAGGGTTGGTGCCGGGACTGGCTTACCAATTAGGAATCGTCCTCGCCGCGCGCACGCCCGTAGTTGAATTTAGCTTGCGCGATCGCGTTGGTTACAACTGGGCGCTCGCGGGTTTTGAGATCTTTACGATCGTGATATTGGGCATTGCCGTCGCCTTTGGCCCGGAACGCCGCGGCCGCAGTTTCGTTGAACCGGCTCCAGTGGAAACTACCGTCAGCCCGTGAGACGCGGGAAGCCCGCAAACGGCCTAGGATAGGGCCTTCATCGGACCGGGCTTATCAGGGGGCGGTTCCTTGATCGGCTCGCGAGGTTCGGATTGGCCGGGCGGAGGTTCCTTAACAGGCGGCAGGGGTTCGTGCTTCCCAGGAGGCGGTTCCTTTACGGGTTTCGGTGGTTCCGGATCTTCAGGTTGTCGCATCAAAGGATTTCTCTCTCAGGGTCTCAATGCCTTCGAAGACGAATAGGACGTAACTCAGAGCGTACGGCGTCTCGAAGCGCCCGCAATGTTCCGTATAGGCAGAAGCCCCGCCGAAGCGGGGCTTCCCGAGGTGGGCAATGGGGGTGAGAGACAAGAAGAGCTATGGCTTAGTCGACGATCAAGTCGTGCCGATACCGCCAAAAATTCCTGAGTAACATCTCCAGAGAAGAAACCGAGGGGTCCCAGAGAATGACTGGTGCTGCGAATACTCTACTTTGAGGGATCTTCTTCGAGTATCGTCTTCGTCTACTTGTTCGCATCGTCGCGTATCTCGTCGTCATGTATTGCAGGGTACGCCACGAGGCGCCGCATGGCGATACGGCGAATGGGTCAAAGCGGTACGGAAAAACCCTCCATTACGCGTCTCTAGCCACGTAACTGAGCGCCCCCATAAAACCTTATGAAAGAGTTCTTCGCTCAACCGCGCGTGCGTGGAAAGTGTGCAGAAACGGCCAGCATCGTGCAGCGTCAATCCGCGGGTGCCCTGGGAAGTGCGAGCTTACAGCGCGCCGGCCCGGCTTCTAGGCAATCTGAAACGGTATATCGGGGTGCGCATGGTATTTCCGATGACTATGCGATGAACTAACGTCACTGGGATGAAGCGAGCAGGCTTCCGGAAGGGCCCGTAAAGGAGGGCGCATGTTTATCGCACTTTTCGTGATTCTCCTGATTTTGTGGGCGGGAGGTTTCCTGGTGTTCCACATTTCAGCCGGATTGATTCACTTGCTGTTGCTTTTCGCCATTATCTCCCTGTTCTTTCATCTATTTCGGGGGAGAACGGCCTGAACTAGCCCGGGTTTAGCGGCATAGCTCGCTGTGTGAGCGATGGGGGCGCTTGCGACTTGAGAGTGCGCGCGGTGCCCCCGACCAACTCGTTGTGCCTCCCGTGCCGCCAGTCGCCGCGCCTTCTCTCGGTCTTCCCTTGACATCCCCTTGCTAATCCGTCCTAACGCGTAGCCCCCGAACTTTATAGCATTACGCGTACTGTTTGTGGTGGCAACCTTAACAATACGAAAGAGATAGAGCGTTTTTTGTTTTGCACGCGCCTCCTAGCTGTATCCAACGGGTTAATAATGTGCTTGGCTGCCACCCCCGAAACAGTACTGACGTCCCATTCTGGCTTACAAGCTAAAGCCATATAAATGTGTTACGCACGGAGAATGTCCTTGCGGCCCCACTGTTATGGAGGGGCTGACGGAGACAATCCGCTCCCGGCCAGAGGAATTGAGGATGCCGAAGATTCTGTTAGTTGAAGACAACGAAATGAACAGAGACATGCTGACCAGACGGTTACAAAGCAGAGGCTATTCCGTGGTGACAGCTTCGGACGGGAAGCAAGGATACGCGCTTGCCCGCTCGGAAAGTCCCGATCTTATTCTCATGGATATCAGCCTACCCATCATGGACGGATGGGAAGTAAGCCGCCTGCTAAAAGCGAGCGATGATACTCGTCACATCCCGATCATTGCGTTGACGGCCCATGCTTTGATCACCGACCGAGCGAAAGCATTCGAGTCCGGTTGCGATGATTATGACACCAAGCCGATCGCGTTTGATCGACTGAGCGAAAAGATGGAGAGTTTGCTCCTCGATAAGAAAGTGGGCTAGCGCACTCGCCTTACAGACTTTTCAGGTGCTAACTGTGCAACAGCAGACTGAACTTCGCGGCTCACTGGTGGCCAAGCTGGAGATGGCCGAGGAAGCCCTGGCCTATTCCAACTCCAATATCGAAATAACGATGCAGATGTTGATTCAGGTCCCGAGGGATATCGCCCCTCTGCTCGCCAAGCGGGCCGAGAACGCGGCAAGAATTTCCAGCCTTGTGGAGCAAATCCGCGAACAAGTTCAATCAGAGGACGAAAGGCAGCTGCTGGATGCGGCGTGCCCGCGGTGGATCTGCGTCGAGAATTACGAGGGATCTCCTCGCCTGGTCGTCGACGGGCAAGGGCGCGCCGAGGAGGGAGCAGCCGCGGCCAACATGCTGCTGCCTCATCTGCTGGATAACACCTCCTGGAAAGTCTTCTTAGAGTTCTTACGCGCCCAAATGGAGATCGTAGAACTTGGGGATGAGGCGAAGCAAGAGATGGCCATCCGCACTCGAGAGCTGGTGCGAGCGAACCAAGAGTTGAAAAGCATCGTTGCCGAACGCAAGCGCGTGGAGGAGAGGCTGTCGCAACTCGCGTCGATCATAGAGCTGGCCAACGACGCCATCTTTATTCAGACGCTGGGTGGCACGATCGTCAGTTGGAACAAGGGTGCTGAGAGCATCTATGGGTATTCGGCGCGTGAAATCGTTGGGCGCTCACGATTTATGCTGGTGCCGCCCGACCAACTGGAAGATGATCCCAAAATTCTAGAAAGACTCAAACGAGAAGAACGAATTCAGCTCTGCGAGGCGGTCCATATCCGAAAGGATGGAAAGCGGATCAACGTTTCCATATCCGTGTCCCCCGTCAAAGACGCGGAGGGGAAGATTGTGGGAGCTGCCGCGATCACTAGAGACATCAGCGACCGAAAAGAAGCCGAAGAGCGGTCGAATGAAGCGCTCCGCCTGTGGGAGGCGAGCGTTTTATCGCAGCCGCGCGACTTAAAACCGGCTGCCGCGCTGGGTATTTGCCGCCCGCCTAAAATTGGCCGCAGAGGCAAAAAGCCCCGGCAGTAGACGGTCCCCGCCTGACCTACCTCCGCAAGCTGCGAAGCCTGAAGCGCGAGAATCATCGCCCAGCAGCCACGACTTGTAGACTTCGTCCGCACCGCTTTTGAAATCCTATCGTTCGCACCTCAGGTCGCACCGCATCGCCGAGAATTGCAGTTGAGCAATCGGGGGAAGTTTGCTGTAATCTATTGACATAAGCAGAAAAGAACCGCGCGCCCGTGGCTCAGTTGGATAGAGCGTCTGGCTACGAACCAGAAGGTCGGGGGTTCGAATCCCTCCGGGCGCGCCACTCCTCATTTTTGGCCCGCATGAAGATCAGGTCGAAGGGCTTTCTGTATGTGGGATAAATACTTACGGCATCCAGGGAGCAGTTCGAAAGTACCATTCTAAGTAATTTGGCTTTTTCGGCAGGAGTTTGCTTAAGGTATAGAAAATAAGCCTTGTTCGCGAGTTCTAAAATCCTGACACTGTCGAGAACCCGATCCGGTTCGGCTTGCTTCACTGCTTCGATAGCTATTTGGATTTGCTGTTCCTCTGCCTGCCACTCGGCGGCTTTACGACTCCAGAACTCCTCTGAGATTTTGCCCTCCAGCTTGTCTATATAAGCCTTATCGAGCCGGTTGCGCACCGAACCTAGTCGTTGCTGTAATCGTTCGCCCTGCTGGCTTTGAGTGCGTTCCTGGGCAGCTTTATCCGTCACCAGCGCTTTCTCAAGCTGCGCGAGGACATTATCGGGAATATAGATATTTTTCAGGATGCCCCCGAGCCGATCCGCTAGCTCCTCTTCGCGAAAATAGGGAAGATCGCACTTTCCCCGAAAGCCGGTACAGCGGTAATAGGTGTATTTCTCTTTCTTGATTTCAGCGGTAACGAGGCACTTGTCATAGGCGCAAGTCAGAAGGCCGCGAAACGCGAACTCACGTTTGCGGAATTTGGGTTTGTTGTGCCCGCTAAACACGGCTTGTACTTCATCAAAAACCCGGCCGGTCACGAGAGGAGTATGCGTTCCTCGATAAATCTTTCCCTCCCAAATGAATTGTCCGGTGTAAAAGGGGTTCTTTAGCAATCTGTCGAGGTAGCCCTTAGACAAGTTGTCGCCAAACTCTTCTTTGAGCGCTTTTCGAAGGCTTGAAAGGGAATGTTGGCCAGAAGCGTAAAGGTCGAACATCCGTTTCGCAACCGGAGCCTTTTCAGGATTGACCTCTATGCTGTGCTCCAGAACGTTGTTTCGGTATCCAAGAGGTGGACGGCTCGGGTAAATGCCTTGGTCGGCTTTTTCGCGCATCCCTTTCCGGACCTCTTCCCGAAGGTTTTCGATATAGTTTCGGGCCATTACCACGTGAATCCCATGAATCAGTTTGGCTTGGGATTTGGATTCTTTGCTGATGATCTGACCTTCTTTGGGCAGGTGGATTTCAACTTCCAGATCCTCCAAAGTCAGGTAATCCCGGAAATTGCGGTAGAGCCGGTCAGTTTTCTCAACGATCAGCACCCTGCAAACCGGGTTTTGATCGAAAAACGTAAGCATTTCCCCAAACTGTTTTCTGCCTGAAGCCTTGGCGGTTTCAACGTCTATGAATTCCTTTTCAACCTGGAAACCGTGAGACTTGGCGTATTCCCGCAAGAGTTTCAGTTGCGCGGGAATCGAATAGCCTTCCCGTTCTTGATCTTTGCTGGAGACCCGCGCATAAATGACGGCTGCCTTCATTGTTTTCCCGCCTTAGTGGAATTGCCGGCCATTTCTGCCAGGAAACCTTGCAATTTTTCTATTTCTTTGTCAATTGCGAGAATTGTGTTTTCCAGATCTTTATCACGAAATATAAGCCCTTGTTTTTCTGTAAGTTGCTTCTTCTGCTCCCGGAGGTTCACCAGGCGGGTAAATAAGTCTACGGCGGAACCGGAATTAAATTCGCTTAGGGGAAATTGTTTTTGATCCTCGACAAAATCCCGCAAGCGGCCAATACCTTGTTTCCCGCGAAAGAAAATCTGAATTCCGCAGCCGTTACAAATGCAGTACGGCTTGCCGTTGGTTCTCGACGGGCGCAGATCGAGGGTCGTACGACAAAGGGGACAAGGAAAGGTCTTGCCGGTCAGGCCAAGCTTTTCGAACAACGTAACGTTAACGTTGCAAAAACTCTTACTGCTCAGTTCAGCCATGATTGTCTTTCCTTTGCCGGACGGTATTCGCCAATAAAACGGATTCCTTGGAGCACTAGGTCATTAATAGGGGCGTTTCCGATGATCCGACGCAGCTTTGCGCCACAGACGGGGCATTGCTTAGGGCTGGTAGTTAAATTACCGGGTTCAGCTACATCGGAGGTAATTAAATTACCCGTTTCGGCTGGGGCGAAGTTATAAAACAATTCCAGCGTGTGGACGCGTCGGCACTTATAAAACGCGACTTCTAATTGCCCTATGAATTCAGGGTCATCAGCCGGTGGCTTGGAGACGTACTTTAGAAGATACAAGAGCGCGCGGGCTCCATCGGTGTGTGCCTTCTTAATCCACACCACCTGATGACCGGAAATGTCGTTCCATACGGTAGCCAAATGGCGTTGGTCGATATAGGGCCCGTAGAAAAGGACGTGGGCGTGAAGGTTCTGATTATTAAATCCGACCTCATCGCACCAGATCGCGCCCCAGCCTTTAATACTCTGCATGAGGGTCTTGAGTGTTCTCTTTACGTCTTTGTTGAATTGCTTGATTTGCTCCGCGTTAAGAACGCCTGTATTCCTGCTCGTCAGCGTCAGTTCCCGCAGCAGAAAGCCCCTTCGTGAGTGGGATCCCAGGTGGGCCAGGATCGGAGAATATTTCTGATAGAGCCTGGCGAACATTCGGCTGGCACAGTGCGGGCAGAACCGGATATCACAGCAAAGGACCGAAAAGAATTTGTGTGGTTTCTGCCCCTCACACTCAAGACAATAACCAAATCGCGAGCATTCCATGTAGCGAGCAGCCCGCTTTTCGAGGCCATTCTCGATAAGAATATCGGCCACTCGTCCCCGGAAATCTTCCTCTCGCCGGTCGCCTTCAGCGAATTCATCGAGGGGCTTGAGCCCGCCTCGGATATGGCCCTCCAGTTCAAAGCGCTCGCGGAGGGAAATGCCCCAGTCGGTAGCCTCGGCTTGGAACTGGCGAAGATTTAGCATTGGGTAATCGAAACTTTCTGCCAGCGGCCAAACACATCGGAGTGAGGGAATCCGTCCGGGGCTAGGACGGTGTATTCGCCTGGACCAAGACCCAACTCGCGCAGATCGCGTCCCGTGAAGCAGAATCGGCCTTCAGGGGGGTAGAACTCGCCTAGGTAGACCACACTCTCACCAGCGGCATTGGGATTTTTCCACATCTTCCAACCCTTTCTCAGCTTTCTCAGTTCTTCACTCATCTCTCATTCAGAACACTTATTCGTAATCTATGAATTAAGTGGGGCCGCCTTCGGCCCCTTGGACTCAGCTCTCAGCTTCTCAGCGGGGCCTCTATCTCCGACACCGGCAGTAAAAAGACCCCTGGCGTCTTCTGCCGTACGCCGTCGCGGGTTGTCAGGCCCCACCGACATGGCCCGCACTGCAAGGTTCAGACGCCAGGGGAACTCGTTAGCTCTCGGTCGCATGTTTTTGGTACTCGGTCATGACAGCTTCAAAAACGCGCCGCTTCAGTTCGCGCGGAAGTTCAACCAACGACACGTACGTTTTCGTGCCGTTTTTCTGGATGGGCAGAGATGGAAGGGAGACCCAGGGCGGCTCGCCGGATTTCTTAAATACGGCACAGCGGCGGATCGTAAGCTCTTCTCCCTCCCAGAGAAGGATTACGTCCGCGAGCGCTCGCAACGGTGGTTTGGCATTCACCAGCGCAAGTAGGACGCGAATGTTGTTCACTGTCCGATCTCCTCCCAACTGGCTAGTAGCTCGAACAAAGCTTTGAGCCACACCACATCTTCAGGAGAAAGACTTTCGTGAGAAAGCGGGTCCAAAGGGCGGACCGTCTCGGTCGCCTTGAGTGAGGTGGCGAGCGGAATAGAAGCAAGAGCCTGAGACAAACGGCGAGGATACGGTTTCGCAATTCGGACCTGGGCCTGTGTTCGGCTTAAGCACACGGCTCAATTTCGCATACAGTTCGGCTAGTTTTACCGTTGCGGCCGTTAGAGATGGGTGACGTCTCACGAATATGTCGTTAAGCTTCGCAGAGCTGACTAAAATATGTGGGTAATGAGCAAGTTCTAGGGACGATTTTGTAGGGGTGAAAGTTTTGTGGCAGTAAGAAAAAGTCGGCGCTCTAAGCGTCCACGCGTCCACAGAAGTCCCGCAAGGGCGGCTCCAGAGCCGAATCCGCTTTCTCCGTTTCGCCAGGGGAGAGGTAAGCCGAGCCTTCGCCAGGAGTACCTACTTAACGAGCGTGAGAAGCTTTTGTACATGCTCGAAGCCCATTGGTACGCCCTCGAATGGAACCTGAGCCGCGCCCGAACCCTGGATGGCGTACGCAAAACGCTGGCAATTGAACAATTCAAATTGAATCCGGGTCCGCTTGCGCCCTTGCTCCGGGAATCGTTCGAACGGGCGAGTAAGAAACAACTTGAGAAAACCCGTAACGAGTTGGGGCAAGCTAACGAACGGTCGCGGAGTGCTCAGGATAAACATCAAGAACAATTGCAGGCATGCAATGAAGCTGAACGTGTAGAGTTCAGCGTGAGCGAACAGGCTGAGGAGGACATTCGTCGAGAGTTGCAGAGACGAACTTCCAATCTCAGCACGATTGGGGAAGCAATCGAGGCGATTCAACAACTGATCCGAGACTATGAGTTCTGGCACAAGACCAGAGCCATTCCTGGCGTACCCTCGCCTCAGGTGACCGCATTGACTGATCTCTTGGGTAAGCTGGAGCGTCACAGGCAAGCCGATGAGCCCGTCTGCGCTCAGCTTGCCGCTCGCATCCGCGCGATTACACCAGAGGTCCGAAAGATCGCCGTCGAAAATGCTGCACGTCAGAAATCGCTCTTGATTTCAGCGCAAGGTGAGCAAAAGGGAGCCTACCAGTTCGAGAAGGTATTAAGAGCTAAGTTCCTGGACCAAGAAGCTTTTATCTATCGAAATGAAATGCTGAAATTTCTGCAAGCAAAAGAATACCGTTTAAGTCCATTCACTCTCGCAAGCGCGATTGCTGGTTTGCCATATATCAGCGCTCGGCACTCGGCTCAGCGGTGCTCCAGCAAGGAGGCGCGAGTACGGCACTCTACGACCTACGAAATGTTTCAGTTCAGCAAACGCATATGGAACCGATGTGGACGGAGATTAGGCTCTTCCCTATCCGAGAGGTTCGAGCGAGAAATTCGGAAACTACCCAAATTCATAATCGTCAAAGGCCACCGGCAACCCAATTGGTTTCGGACTCAATTAGCTAAAGATTGGCACTACCTCAGAACCACGCTGCAAGACCCCGAACTACCAAAGTTAAATCCTGGCACTGTTCCAGGCGCAATTGTCGCCACGTTTCTGAGAAAACGATCCAATCCTGAATCTCCGGTCACGCCGACGATAGCGGAAGCTGAAAGGATCACCGACTAATCCAGAGCACGCGGGCTCCGCGTCAAGAGTGGTTGCGATCCTCTGCTGAACACCGGAATACCGGCGGAATTCCGCCGCTAGAGCCATTCCAAATACCCGGAGAGCTGGAGGCTCCACTGGTTAGGGGCGCGCCCCTGATAAGGCCTCCGGTAGCCTCACATCAAAACGCAAAATACTGGCATACACTTGACTCGGGGCTTTCAATTCGTGTGTAGCGCTGCAGGAAAATGCACGAAATTTGCAGCACCCTGGCACCGAATCAGCACCCATTTTAGGGTACGCTCTTGATTCCGCGCCGAAAGTTATAGCAGGAGGGCAAAAAAGAAGGAGAGCGTGCCTGGTGAAATAACGGCTAGAGGCAAGTTGCCCCGGCAACACAGGAACTGGGCCATCGTGTTCATCCGCTTAAGGCCTGCCGGTCGGCCCCGGCTCCGACGAGTGCTGCCCCCTTGCTGGGCTTCGCCCTCAATTGCTGGTCACAACTATGTTTAAGGTGTTGTTCACACTTCCCGCCGACGTAGAAAAAGGTATGGTCAGGCTCAGTGTGTAAGGGGTAACGCTGCCGTATGCACCGGTTGCCGTAACCGTAGCCGGCGAGGCGCTGGTCACCGTTGCCGCCCCGAGTTTCCACGTATGCGTAAGATCAGAGGTTTGCAACTGGGCGGTCATCGTGTAATTTGCGCTGTTTCCTAACCCTGTCTTCGTCACCAGCACATTAATGGGAGTGCTCAGTGTCCAGTCCGTCGTGCCATTTATGGATTTAGTCACGCCCGCAGGAACGACGCCTCCGTATGCCATAACGCTGCCGAAGGTAACGGTCGAAGCGGATGTTCCGCTGCCGCCTAACGCGATCCCGCCGGCGGCAGAACTGAAAGTCAAGGTAAGGGACGCAGCGCTGGCCGGTGATACGCACAGTGAAGCAAGCGCAAGAGCAGCGGCGATGATCCTAGAGATGATCCAAAAATTGTTGGCCATTTTGCACCATAAGGATGAAAGAAGGGTGGCGTCATACGGTGATCTGTCATGACGCCACTGTTCTCTCACGGGATTCACTTAGTTCGCCGTAGCGACGAAGTTGATGGTGTTGGAGATGGCGCCCGCAGCCGCGCTGAACGGAATCGTCAAGTTCAGTGTGTAGACGGAAGTGCCATAGGCACCCGTCGCCGTCAGGGATGCCGCACTTGCGCTCGTGATCGTTGTGGCACCGATCTTCCAGGTGTTCACGGCATCGGCGGTGTTGAGTTGTGCCGTGAGCGTGTAATTGGAGCTGGTCTGGTTGGCAACCTGAACCACCACGTCGAAGGGTGTGCTCAGAGTCCAGTTAACGATTCCGTTTACGGTTTTCGTGACGTTCGCGGGAACGACTCCGCCGTAAGCCTGTACGCTTCCAAACGCGACGGTCGCGGCGGATGTGCCCGTGCCCGCGAGCGTAATACCGCTCGGGTCAGTCACAAACGTCAAGCTGACGGAGCTCCCAACCGTAGCCGTTACGGCAACCGTCCCGGATGCGGTGGTCGCAAAAACCGGACTGCTCGCCAATGTCGCGAAACCCAGCAGCATCAAACCCATCAATAACTTTTGCTTCATTGTTCGTCTCCTGTGAATTTGCTCACGCTGAAATCAACGATTCGCATTTGTCCTCGTCGATTCTCTGCTTCACATAATGCAGCTTGGGTGCCACGGTAAATCTTGCAATGCCCTGTAAATACGGTAGATATTGTTCGCTCGGGTGGTGCCGAAGTTACCCGGCTGTTCAGGATCCCTCAGCTGTACACAGCAGCTACACGTTGCCGAAAACGCCGAACGGTCGGGATAAGCACTGGAGGGATCCTCCAGGAAGGTGCCTGGATCAGTTAGATTCAGGCCCGAAGGCACACGGAGCTAACCCATCCTTTTCCAGGGTTGGCGGAATGAATTAATTCCTCAACGCCAGATGGCTGTTCTGCTCCAACAGAATTCGGCGGCCTTTAATCCGAATATACAAGTATCAGGATGCGATGAGCGCCATTTAACTGTACCTGCGTACAGGTCAATCGAAAGCCCTAATACTCAGACAATAACTGAACTAGATGATAAAAAGCGGCAAGGGGCGTTCGTGCCGAACGCAAACGGCGACCGCGTCGTATATTATGTGACCGGGCTAAAGACACCCCCGGTGGAGGCTGCCCGTGTGAACATCGCACCGATGTTCCGCATGCGCGGGGGCGCCTTAGAATTAAAGCCGTAGAAAACAATAATGAGCACAAGCGTGAAAGCCACATCGCGTGTAGTCTTTGCTGTAATGGCGATACTTTTTCTTAGCCTTAGCTCATTTAGGATTATGGTCTACGGATGTGTAATTCTTTGGCTCATTGATGTTGTCAGAGCAGATAGCGCCAAACATCAGCACGATAATGCCGACGCCGATTGACACGGGAGGCCGAGCCCCAAGGTTTTAAATCAGGCCTT
>Ga0206901_1071_pt1 | contig 16896 bp, 16 predicted proteins | sample Alteio_BWOrgHeat_47_FD_152936 | JGI IMG/M metagenome (GOLD analysis project Ga0206901, IMG submission 152936) | Enriched cells from forest soil in Barre Woods Harvard Forest LTER site, Petersham, Massachusetts, United States -... | ecosystem: Environmental > Terrestrial > Soil > Temperate forest >...
TACGGTGATGATCTTGTAAGGATAGGGGCCGTAGAGACGATCGAACTGAGCGAGGGTCTTTCGGGTGATATCGAGATAACGTTGGCCGGCGCGGGGATGGGCGGCGAGGGCGAGAACGTGGATCTTCACTGGGCCGAGGCTTGAGAGATAGATGCTATCTGTAATTGTGAAATGTGGGCTCGCAGCCCAGGCGAAGTCGCCGATGTCTTCGCCATGAAAGCTGAGGGTTTTGGTGCCGTCGGGATTGACGATTTCGCCGGTTGGTACACCGCTGGCTCCGACGATATAGCGGTGTGGGAGGGTAAGGGTGACGTTGAAGGTGGCAAAGTCCGAGAAGAATTCGGTGGTGGCGTGGTATTGGTGGCAGTTCCATGCGCCGTGCCAGTAGACTCCGGGCTTGGGATACCACTGGCCGCCCATGATGAAGTCGCGCTTGTAGCCGTTGCGTGCGATGGAGAGTGGGAACTGGTCATGAAAGGCGAGATGGAAGGTGATGGAGTCGTTGGGCGCGAGTGGGTGGGTGAGTGTGATCTCAGTTACGGTGTGGTCTTGTGCATTGCCGTCGTCTGGGGCAATGAAATGCATTGCTGAGGTGAGATCGCCATAGCCGTCTGCGTCGATATGCGAGATGGTGATGCTACCAAGTTTTTCTGTCGGGTACTCGTTGTCGGTTTCAGAGTCGCGGACGCCGCCGTTGGAATGGGTTTCGCGGGTGAAAGTGGATTCGGCGCGGAAGGCATTGAGATAGAGATGGAAGGGGATGGCAGTGAGGGACTGGGTAGTGAGGTTTTTGTAGGTGAGAGTTTCGGTAGCATCGAGGGATTTTTTATCGGTGTCGAGGCGTGCATCGATGGTGTAAGCGACAATGCGGTTTGAAAGGGGCTGGCCGCCGGGAGAGTTGGTGGCAATGCTAGTTTGAGATTGCGCGGAGATGCAGGCGAGGAGTGCGGTAGCAGCGGTGAGAAAGTGGATTCGCAGCATAGGGGGATTGTAAGTTGCTTCGGGTTTGATGGTGGAAGAGGCTGTGGGGTGGGCTAGAGCTGCCAGAGTTCTGAGATGAGGATGCCTGAAAGTCGTGGCTGGTGGGCGATTTGGAGAAAGCCAGCCTTGGTGAGCGGGATCGTGTGGTCCGGGAGGTGGCTGGTGCGGATCCCCGTGAGAAAACGGAAGGCGAGGTAGAGGCTGCGGACGAGGATCTTGGCGGGGAGTTGCGCGAGGCCCTGGGGGATGCGGAAATCCGAGATGAGCCAGAGGGTTCCGGAATGAGTATGTTTCGCGATGCGATGGATGAGGGCGTTGAGTTCCGCCTGTGAGAAGCAGTCAAGGAAGAAGTGCGTGACGATGAGGTCATAGGAACCACTGAGGGGAAATGTGAGCGCGTTGCAGAGGTGGGTCTGGAGACGGGTATTAGCGTTGGGAGCAACTGTTTCGCAGCGGTCGCAGAGAAGTCGAAGCATGGTGTCGCTGGTGTCGACTGCATCTGCCTGGAGGCGCGGATTTGTTCTAAGGAGTTGGGCGAGGAAGCGACCGTCTCCATCACCGAGGACCAAAGCGCGGTGCCGATCAGTTAGTTGCGGAAGAAAGTGATTGCGACAGTCTTCGAGGGAGCGGCCGAGAGTGAGGTATTCGAGCCAGCGGTAGGGACGGGCGATGAGGTTAAAGTCAGGCTCGGTGCGACTCATTGGCGGAGAAACAAAACCAGCAGGAGTGGAGTAGTGAGTGCCAGGTCCGCCGCAGCACGGAGGGTTACAGGAGCGATTGCGAGTCGATGATTGTGCAGCAGGAGAAGGAGGGCGGCTGAGAGAGCGATTGCATATGGGATCGGCCACGAAGCTCGCTGGTCGAACAGCGCCACTGCAGCACCGGCCAGGGTAAGCAGGACCGTGAGTGTTGGTAGATTTCGTATTGCCCAACTCGTGATCCTGTGAGGTGTACTGCCGTTGAAGAAACCATCATGTTCCCAGGTGTAGATAAAGAGGCAGTTGAGGCTGCAGAGAACGGCGAAAAGGAGTGCAAAGGGAAGCAGCGGAAGGCGGAGATCGGGGCGTCGAGCGATTGTAGGGATGAAGACTGCCGCAGCGAAAAAGATGCCAACGGCGATTTCCTTCGGAAAGCGATGGGCGCTTCGGGTGGCGTGGATCACGATGAAGTAGCCAATAACCAGACTTCCAAGGATGAGATAGAGACGAAGGGCTTCGGTTTCGAGGTGAGGAAGAAGTGCTGCAAGAACAATTGCGGCGCCTACGATGGTTACAAGAAAGGCCGAGCGATGGCGATAGTGGAAGTAGTGACGAGCTTCGAGATCGAGGTCGAGGGTTTGATCGGAGCTGAGGAGCCGGGAGTCCATGAGGCGGTCAGCGGCGTAAAGCATCCAGACAGTGATTGCCATGGATAGGGTGGAAGAGAACGGAAGCTGGATGTGGTTTGCCGAGGCAATAAACCATGTCCAAAGGGTGGCGATAGTCGGAGCGTCGAGCGAGAGAAGATGCCAGCGTTCCAAGGGGCCAGATTGGCGGCCTAATGCCTTCAAGGAGGGTTTCGTAGAAGTTGCGGTTGCCACTTGCTTTAGGGTGTTCTCCCTTCCTTCTATTGATTGTTACAGACCCAGATCGGAGAGTCCCGGATGATCGTCGGGACGACGACCGAGGGTCCAGTGGAATTTGCGCTCCGACTCTTTGATAGGCAGATCGTTGATGCAGGCGTAGCGGTGATGCATCACGCCGTTCTCGTCGAATTCCCAGTTTTCATTTCCGTAGGAGCGAAACCAGTTGCCGGAGTCGTCGTGCGACTCGTAGGCGAAGCGGACGGAGATGCGAGCTCCGTCGAAGGCCCACAATTCCTTGATGAGGCGGTAATCCAATTCGCGACGCCACTTTCTGGTCAAGAAATTGACGATCTCTTCGCGGCCATTGACGAACTCTGCGCGATTTCGCCACTTGCTATCCACGGTATAACCGAGCGCGACTTTTTCGGCGTCGCGGGAGTTCCAATTGTCCTCTGCCTTACGTACTTTGGCGGCTGCGGTTTCACGAGTGAAGGGCGGTATTAAATTCTGCGGTGGTGGCGTGCTCATCTTTCATACTCCTTCGTCTCCATGCATCGACGGCTATATTTTCGATGCTCCGGACAAAAATTTGATGTCATAGTTTTACAAAGTTTCAGAAGAAACGGCAGGTTGAAGACGCTACCAAAAGTAAAGTTTGAGGGCTGTGACAGAGCTTGTCCTGGTGGACTACAATTTCGAGCGCTGTGAAGGTATCGAACTGCGAGGGGTGAAGATTATGGCTACGATGTCGGCGATTCAACCGGGGAGCTACGGGTTTCCGGTTCAACTTCGGAAGCGTTATGACAACTATATCGGCGGCGAATGGGTGGCTCCGTTGTCGGGGCAATATTTTGAGAATGTTACGCCTGTGACGGGTCAGGTGATTTGCGAGATTGCGCGGTCCAATGCGGCGGATGTCGACCGTGCGCTCGATGCGGCTCATGCGGCTAAGAAGATGTGGGGCAAGACTTCGACCACGGAACGAGGCCGGATTCTGGAGAAGATTGCACAGCGGATCGAAGACAACCTCGAGATGCTGGCGACGGTAGAGACATGGGACAACGGCAAGCCAATTCGCGAGACGATGGCGGCAGATATGCCGCTCGCCATCGACCACTTCCGTTATTTTGCAGGAGCGATTCGGGCGCAAGAGGGATCCATCTCGGAGATCGATGCGAACACAATTGCGTATCACTACCATGAGCCTCTGGGCGTGGTGGGGCAGATTATTCCGTGGAATTTCCCGATTCTGATGGCGACGTGGAAGCTTGCGCCAGCTCTGGCGGCCGGGAATTGCGTGGTGTTGAAGCCCGCAGAACAGACGCCGATGTCAATCCTGGTGCTGATGGAACTGATCCAGGATCTGCTACCTCCGGGTGTACTCAATATTGTGAATGGCTTTGGTCTGGAGGCCGGTAAGCCATTGGCTTCAAGCCCGAGGATCGCGAAGATCGCGTTTACTGGAGAGACCACAACCGGGCGACTGATTATGCAGTATGCCGCGCAGAACCTTATTCCCGTAACTCTCGAACTCGGGGGTAAATCGCCGAATATTTTCTTCAAAGATGTCGCTGCGGCGGATGATGCCTTTTTCGACAAGGCATTGGAAGGCTTCACGATGTTTGCACTCAATCAAGGTGAGGTTTGCACCTGCCCGTCACGCGCGCTGATTCAAGACACGCTCTACGATCAATTTATGGAGCGTGCCCTGCAGCGCGTGAAAGATATTAAACAGGGAAATCCGCTGGATAAGACGACGATGATCGGCGCACAGGCCTCAACTGAACAGATGGAGAAGATTCTCTCGTACTTTGACATCGGCAAACAGGAGGGCGCGGAGGTGTTGATCGGTGCAAAGCGTTCGACACAAGCCGGGGATCTGGCGGAAGGCTTTTATATCGAGCCGACGGTGTTCAAAGGCCATAATAAGATGAGGATCTTCCAGGAGGAGATCTTTGGACCTGTGGTTTCAGTGACTACCTTCCATGATGAAGACGAGGCGCTGGAACTGGCCAACGACTCGCTGTATGGGCTGGGTGCTGGTTTGTGGACCCGGGATCTAAATCGCGCGTATCACTTTGGGCGAGCGATTCAGGCCGGACGTGTCTGGACCAACTGCTACCACCTTTATCCTGCGCATGCAGCATTTGGCGGTTATAAGCAGTCGGGTGTTGGACGAGAAAATCACAAGATGATGTTGGATCATTATCAGCAGACGAAGAATCAGCTGGTGAGTTACAGTCCAAGTGCTCTTGGATTCTTCTAGATGAGGTTCGAATGGTCGCTGTACCGGAGCAAGTATTGACGACGCCTGCTGCTGAGGAGTTGATGAGCAGGCTTGAGAAAAAACACGGGGAGCTAATGTTTCATCAGTCGGGAGGCTGCTGCGACGGCAGCTCCCCTATGTGTTATCCCCGCGGAGAGTTTTTAGTGGGAGATAACGATGTATTGATGGCGGTACTCGGCGAGACGCCGTTTTATATGAGCAAGAGTCAGTTTGAGTATTGGAAGCACACACAATTGATTTTGGATGTGGTCCCTGGGCGTGGGGGAATGTTTTCGCTGGAGAATGGCGAGGGTGTGCGGTTTCTTATCCGGTCAAGAGTGTTTACGGATGAGGAGATCGGGGTACTACGGGCTGCGGGGCGGATCTAAGTTGAACCGGGTTATTTTTTTACAGCAAGACACTTCGCCATAATGGCGGTGTGGAGGCGTTCCCGTAGCTCGTCGGAGACCTCGTAGACCTCGTTGCCCTTGTAGACATGGATGGTCTGCTCGGTCGTATTAAGGACGACGCGGCAATGCTCGCAGCCAGCAGTGTGAGTGCGGATTTCTTCGAGTAGACGAGTACTGAGCTTGTCGTCGAAGTAGTCGGAGAGATGGCTTAAAAGATCGGTGCAGTTCATGCAGGCTGGCCCTCCTGCTTCTTGCGAAAGTAACGGCTGAGTCGCTCGCGCAGTTGGAGCCGCGCGCGAAGAAGACGGGATTTGACGGCTGGGACGCTCAAACCAAGTACCTCCGCTGTTTCTTCGGTAGAGAGATTTTCGACATCACGAAGGGTGAAAACGCTTCGAAATCCTGGCGGAAGACCCTGAATGGTCTTGCGAAGAATATCAGCGAGTTCGGCCTGGTTATATTCCTGCTCGGGGTTGGGGCGCCACTCGGCGAAGTCACGAGGGATGGATCCTTCTTCAGTGTGGACGTCCTCGTCCATGGAGACTGTCTTGCTGGTCTTGCGTTTGCGTAGGCGCATGAGACTCTCGTTGACTGCGATGCGGACGAGCCAGGTAGAGAATTTGGAATTTCCCTGGAACTGATCCAGCTTCTCGTAAGCCTTGAGAAATGCGTCCTGCGTGATGTCTTCGGCGTCTTCACGGTTTTGAGTAATATGCTGTGCTACCCGGAAGATCTGGCGTTCGTACTGCCGGACGAGCTGCTCAAATGCAGCCGTATCCCCCGCCTTTGCGCGCTCGACGAGTGCTACGTCGGGGTGAATCTCTTCCGTCGCTGGTGATTGGATGGCAGGCATCAGTAAAGGGTGCGAAAAACGCGCACTGAACAGATCGCCCGACATGTCGGGCGGGCGGCCAGTATGTACCTAGTGTAAATGCCGCGGGGAAGGAGAGCAAAGGCAGGGGAATAAGATGGGTTGGTTGAATCGCCAGGGCCCGAATTGCCGGAGGCCGCGCTACCTGGATTTAGCGCGTCTCCGGCACTGGGCAACCTTTAGCGAGCGAACTTGCGACGAAGTGCGCCGGCCGCGCCGATCAGGCCGGTTCCGAGTAGAGCGAAGGTGCTGGGCTCGGGTGTAGGAGCTGTCGTTTTAGTGTCGATGTTGGTGAAGACGAAGGTATCGTCATTGTAGTCCCAGTCAGACTGGCCGTTGGGCAGGTCTTCCATGCCTACATAGGTACCAACGATGGTGCCGTAGGAACCAATGGTTCCGTTGAATGCTGTGATGTAGGCGTGGTTATCGTGGTCTGGGCTCATGGCGGTGTTTGAAGAGAAGGTATCACCCGAGAAAGATGTGTTGTAAAGGTCGAAATAGAGGGCGTCGCCGGTATGCAGCGAAGGACTGTCAAAGGTGACCGTCGAGCCCGGAGTGCTTGAGGACTGATTGTTGAAGACTCCCTGCGGGGAAAGGAAGACTCCCTGAGTGGCGTCGTAGATAAAGATGGTGTCGGTGTCGGCGGCACTGGCCGAGTAAAAGTAGGCGATGATACCCACGCCATTGGCTCCGGTATATGTAATCGGGCTGGAGGACGTGATTGGGTGCCCGCTGTTGGAATAAGCGGTGAATGAATCTGCATAGAGAGATGTGGTTGCCGCAGCAAGTAGTGAAGCAATGGCTAGTACGGAACAGCGCATTCGTAGCTCCTGGGAAGGTCTTTAAATCTGAAAAGATCTTGCCTGTGCTAGAGCAAATGGAGAACCAAACCTGAAACTATGCATTTTCATGCACATGGCTGCCATTTTGCGAGATTTTCTCCATGAAGTGCAGATGTTTGCATATATTCATGACGTTATCGGCTAAATGTTTTCTCATGTTGAGAAATGTGCCGCCCACATGGAGGCAAATGGGGAAAAAATTTCTGAAAAAACCTGATCCCGCTGATTTGGAGCCTCTTTCGCGTACCTGTTGTGGTTCAGAGCTGTAGCTGAAGACCAACAACGGCTGACGCGCTTGCCCAAGCGGCTTAGAGTGGATATGTGGGTCAGAATACGATCGAAGCGGTGACGGGGACTCCGGGCAGGTTTCGGAGCGTGGTGGCGGGTGCGTTTTTGGGGACGACCCTGCTTTTTTCAGGAGTTTCGCACGCGAGGGGACTGCAGACCACGGCTGTGACGGAGCAGACGAAGAAATCGTCTCCTAAGCCGTCATCAAGTAAAACAGCCAACGGCAAGAGCAGTGCTGCTAAGACTGGAAGCAGCAAGAGTAGTGGTTCCAGTAAGACTACGAAGGGGAAGAGCTCGGGAAGCAAGAATCATTCTGCGTCCAGTGTTTCGCGGAAGCCGACGGCTCAGACCATTCGACTAACGAGTGCGTTCAAGGCTTCAGAGCAGTTACGTCCTATGGCGCAGCAGTTGGCTGTCACACGTTCGGCTGCGGCGTATAGCGGTGTCGAGAACTACGCGCACGCGCATCCAGGGGAAGGTGCGGCTGCGGCCTATCTCGCACTAGGACACGCTTATATGCTCGATCACCGCTATGCCGATGCGGCTACTACTTTTCGACGGGCCAATGTGAGCGGAACGGCTCTTGATGATTATGCCGATTACCTTGAAGCACAGGCATCGGTGCAGGCGGCACACGGGGCCGATGCATATGCGTTGCTCGACCGGTTTAGTGAGCGGCACCCGGAGAGCATCTTCAAGGCAAATGCTCCGATACTTTTGGCCAATGCTTATCTCCAGCAAAATGATGCGCAGGGAGCATTGCGAGTTCTGATGCCCTTGGCCGATTCGGAACAGGGTGGCCACGCGGACTTTCGATATACGCTGGGACGGGCTTATCAGATGTCCGGTGATACGACTCATGCAGCGGCGGCGTTCAAGAATGTGTACATTAATCTTCCTTTGAGTTTTGAATCAGGACAGGCAAGGTCGCAATTGCAGGCGATGAATTTGCTGCCGGGCGCCGGGGAACGCAAGATTCATGCGGATCAACTCTTCAATGCGAAACGTTATGCGGAGGCGGGCGAGGAGTATCACTCGATCGAGCGCGACAGTGGACTGAGTCCGGCAGATCATGATGCTTTGCTGATTTATGCCGCGGCCTGCGATATGCGAATGAAACATTTGAGCCGCAGAGAGCTTGAGAAGCTCCCGAATACGGCGGATGACAGCGCGGCGCTGAAGTTATATTTGCTGGCCGAGCTTTCACGCAGTGAACGTGATGAGGCGACACATGCCGGGTTAATTGCGCAGCTGGTACAGCGGTTTCCCACAAGCCGATGGCTCGAGGAGGCTTTGTATTCGGGCGGGAATATGTATCTGCTGAAGCATGATGCAAAACAGGCGATCTATCACTACTTGCTGCTGGTTCAGATGTTTCCGAAGAGCACGTATGCGCCTTCCGCACACTGGCGGGCGGCGTGGATGAACTACCGGCTGCGCAATAACTCTGAAGCGGCGCGGTTGATGGATGAACAGATCCAGAATTATGCGGGAGGGACTGAGGTTCCGAGTGCAATTTACTGGCGGGCGCGGCTCTATGAAGAAGAGGAGCATAATTACGCGCAGGCGGCAAACTATTATCGCGCGCTCAGCTCATCGTATCCCAACTACTATTACGCACTGCTTGCGCGTCAAAGGCTGAATGTATTGAAGGGACAGACAGCGACGGTTGCACCAGCGGCCGTTCTTGAAGCTGTACCGAAGCCGGTGGTCCCTTTTCTGACCGGGGACCTGCCGGAGAATGAACCCCATTTGATTAAAGCCAGATTGTTGGCTAATGCGGCGTTGAACGAGTATATCGGGCCGGAGATTCAGGCTAGCCCGACTGCAAATGAGTGGGGAGCGTTGGGGCAAGCGGAGATTTTTAACTCCTATGGCGAGACCACACGGGCGTTGCAGGCGATGAAGCATAGCGGGATTTCATTTTTCGCAATGCCACTGGATCAGGTGCCGATGGTGTATTGGAAGGTGCTGTTTCCACAACCGTATTGGAGCGACCTTGTTGCGAACTCACAGAAGAATGGTCTGGATCCGTACCTGGTGGCTTCATTGATTCGGCAGGAGTCCGAGTTTAATCCGGGTGTTGTAAGTCATGCCAATGCATGGGGATTGATGCAACTGCTCCCGTCAGTTGGTAAATCGATGGCCAAGAAAGATGGCGTAAAGGGTTTTAGCACCAATTCGTTGCTCAACCCTACGTTGAATCTTCAACTGGGCACTACTAATCTTCGACTGGTACTGGACCGGTTTGGCGGGCAGCAGGAGTACGCTCTGGCCGCGTATAACGCAGGGGATGTGCCAGTGCGCCAGTGGATGGCAGTGGGGAATTACCGGGACATCGCTGAGTTTGTGGAGTCTATTCCATATACCGAGACGCGGGACTATGTGGAAGCGATTCTGCGGAATCGGGAGATCTATCACGCTTTGTACGGCACTCATTGAGAAGGAATCAATCCGGCATCCTTTTTTTCGAATGCGGGATTGACAGGGGCGGAAAATCCATTATTCTTTGCACCAGAAGTAGTGCACTCTCTTTTGAGCGCCAACTCTTCGAGGAGGTCTCTTTCATAGCCTAAAGGCAGCAATCGGTTTGGAACGCGAGTAAGGAATGAAGACAACCGTTGTGGATGAAGAGGCGAGCATGGTAGCGGAGTTGAACCTTCTGGAAGTGTGGATCCCGGAGCAGATGCAGCCGGGTACGATCTTTCTACTTGAGCAAGCGGGTGAGCTTGGCAAAGCGGAGAATCCCTTCTGGGCTGTGCTTGCATGCCCGTCCTGCGGCTCGCTGGGATTGATTACCAAGCAGCAGTGCGCCGGGCTGGAGGCAATGATCTGCGGATCAGATAACTGCTCGGCAGAGTATTTTCTCGAGGATCAAACGATCCGTTATCGGATGGCAAACTAAGCCAAGTCGACGAGCTGCTCTCCTGTGAGGCGAGGACGAAGTTTTTTGCTGAATGATTCGGTTAGAAGCTATGATTGGTTATGGCTTTTCACCGTTCAGAAAGTATGCAGAAGCAACGCCAATTGGGAGCGGCGGCTTGTTGCGTGCCTTCGACGGTGATTGAAAGCTGATTCAAATTTAGCTTTCTCGATAAGAAGCATGACACGACAGACCGCCTGAATTGGCGGTTTTTTATTGCCCAAAAATCGTAAGGATAGGAAATTCTATGAGAACGTTCATCCCGTTTGGTTCCGATGAAGAGGTTGTAGTGATTGGACGAGGGTTGCTGGACCGCACTTTGCCGAAGACGACGTGGACCCATGCTGCACATTTTGCGGCGACGTTATGGCTCCTGAAGTGCCGACCGGAGATTGAACTGGGGCGCGAGATGCCGGGGTTCATCCGCGGCTACAACGAAGCTACGGGCGGCGCGAACACCGATACAAGTGGCTATCACGAGACGATTACGCAGGCGTCGATCCGGGCGGCGCAAGCCTTTCTCAGTGAAAGAGGTTCCGATCCTCTTTTTTTGATTTGCAATGCCCTGATGCGTTCTCGCCTTGGCGAACCTGACTGGTTGATGGATTACTGGACTCGATCACGGTTGTTTTCAGTAGAGGCGCGGCGCATGTGGGTTGAGCCGGACCTACGGGAACTTCCATTTTGAAAGGGACTACTCGTGACGAAGAGCCTCGACTGGATCCATGCGAGAGGCACGTACTGCCGGCAGTAGTCCTGAGACGATGCCTACTACGGCGAGAATACCGAATGAGACAAGCATGATGGTCGGGGAAGCGCGAAGAAGAATGTCGCCCTCATGGTTTGCAGTCTTGTAAATGTCCGAGTACAGCGGCATCGGGGGAATCAGGTAGGCGACGACGATGGCAACGATCATTCCGAGGATGCCAGCGAGGAAGGTCAAAGTGAGGCTTTCGAGCAGGAATTGCTTGAGGATGTCTTTGCGCCGTGCGCCGACTGCTTTGAGGAGCCCTATCTCGCGGGTTCGTTCCGTAACCGAGACGAGCATAATGTTCATTACGCCAACGCCGCCGACGCCGAGGGTCATTGCTCCGATGATTCCGAGGAGAATGTCGAGTGCAGTGCTGAACTGCATGATTTCGGCAGAGTCGGCTACTGTGTCCCAACTAGGAACGGCTTTGTCGTCTTTCGGATCAAAGTGGTGACGATTGGCCAGGACGGTGCGCACGGCTTCGAGTGCCTTAATGTGGAGTTCCGGAGCGCTCGGTTGAAAGACGATGCTGTCGGGATTCCGCTGGTCGCGGAGGACACGCATCATGTCGAAGGGTACGAATGCGTTTTCGTTGTCCGGACCGTTGTTGGAGGAGTCCTGAATTTTGTTTTTCAGGACGCCGATGACTTGAAAGACATGGCCCTCGATTTCAACCGATTCCCCTACTGGAGGGTAGCCATTGAAGAGTTTCTTTGCAGCGTGATCGCCGAAGATGACGACCTGTCTGTGGTCGGTGAAGTCTGAGGGTTCGAAGTATCGGCCCTGATCGACGTTCAACTTACGCATGCTGCCGTAGGGAAAATCGATGGCTTTGCTCTGAATGTTCACGACTTTGGCTTTGTACTTGAAACTAAAGCCATCGTCGGTTTCGGAACTCACAGCTTTCAGGAAGGGAACTTCATCGCGGACGGCTTCGGTGTCTCCATCGAGAAACTTGATGCGTTTTCCGGATCGCTCGCCGCCGGCCTGCATGCTGGTCTGGCCGCCCCAGACCATAATGACGTTGTCTCCGAGTCCAAGAAAGCCGTTGAGCACGCCTTCACCGAGACTTTTGCCGTAGCTGAGCAGCAAGACGACTGTTACCAATCCCCAGATGATGCCGAGCATGGTGAGACTGGAGCGGAGCCGGTTGCGCAGGAGCGAGTCGATACTTTGACGGATGATTTCAGTCAGGCTCATGGCTAGTCGGCTCTCAAGCATTCGATGGGGCTAAGATCCGCAGCGCGGAGAGCAGGATACATTCCCGCAAAGATAGTGATAGCTGTCAGGGTTGTAAGTGATGCCGTGATTGCTATTGGCGAGATGACGGGGTGCGGGATGAAATCGGGTAATGGCGCAAGCTGTAGCAACAGGCAGATGCCTACGCCTAGTGTGAGGCCGGTGACTCCGCTGACGAGAGTGATGATGGCGGACTCGACCAGGAACTGACGTTTGATATCAATGGCCGTAGCGCCCAAGGCCTTGCGGACTCCGATTTCGCGTGTGCGTTCGGTGACTGCGACGAGCATGATGTTCATGACACCGATGCCGCCAAGTGCGAGAGTAAGCAGGGCGACCGCTCCGAAAAAGAGCGTCATCACGCCGAAGATGCGTTCGGTAAACTTCGATCCTTCGAGGGTATCCCAGATCCAGAGAGCTTCCTTGTCGTTGGGATCGTAGTGATGGCGTTCCGCGATGATTTTCTTGACCTGGTTTACGGCTTTTTCGTGGAGGTCAGGAGAGACAGGTTCAATGACGATGTTGTTAACGAAACCGCGCACTACTCCAGGCCTTTCGGGTGGGGGGAAGTCCCTGGCCATCGCAGAATACGGAGTGAAGAGCTGGGTGTTGTCAGGGCCGCTTCCGTAACTTCCGTTCTGCTTCTTTTTCTCAAGTACGCCGATGACGGTGTATTGATAGCCGTTGACCATGAGAGGCTGGCCGATGACTTCCTTGCCTGGAAAGAGCTGGCGGTTCGCTTCGGCTCCAAGCAGAATGACGCGGGCTCCATCTTCTTCATCCTTTTCGGACATCAGTCGGCCCTGTTCGACGGCGAGAGAGCGGAAGCGTTGGTATTCAGGCCAAACTCCGCGAACGGCTCGGCTGGCTGAATTCCATTGGCTGACTTCGGAGACCGTGCGACGAAGTTCCGGACTGACGGTTTTGACAAGAGAGGCCTGCTGTTGGATTGCGATGGCGTCGTCAATAGTGAGACGGATATCGCGGCCTGCGGCATATCCACCAGCTTGCGCGCCGGTTTTTCCCCCGAAGAGGATGGCGATGTCAGTGCCGATGCTGCGGAGACGTTGTTTCTGGTCCGCATTGAAGCCGATGCCGAGTCCTACAAGAAGAATCACCGACGTAATTCCCCAAACGATTCCGAACATCGTTAGAAAACTGCGAAGCTTCGTTTCCCAGAGTGCCGAGAGCGTTTGTTTGAGAATTTCGCGGAACGGCATATCGAAACCAACCCAGGGACACAGATCTGACTTTTTCTAGATTACGCAAGAACTGGCGTGAAGGTTCCTTCCCAAAAGTTGTACATGTCGGATGGGTTAACATAGAGCGGGTGGGTGGTCCACTCGCCCAACGCCCGGATGGTGAAATCGGCAGACACAGCGGACTTAAAATCCGCAGACCCTAATCAGGTCGTGGGGGTTCAAGTCCCCCTCCGGGCACCAACACCGCCGCCAGACGCGACATCTGGAAATCCACGTTTCGGGAAATTGCTAGCTTACGCTGACTGAGACACGTGTCTTATGTGATCAGGTTCACGGGACATCGCGTACTGGGGTTGGAAGTGGGTTAGCGCACAACTTCTTCACAGATGGAGCTAATGCCGGCAATGTTTTTCAAGAGATCATCAGGGATGTTGTGTCGCTGCTTAAGATACTGTGGGCTGTTATAGGAGAGCCAGACTTTGCCTTTTTCGTCCTGCCAGACAAGAGCTTTGAGAGGCAAGTCGATGGCAACCGTCGGGGAGGCGATCATGAGGGGGGTGCCAGATTTTGGATTACCAAAGATCAGGAGTTTTGTGGGCGGCATTTCTAGACCAGCTCTTTCTGCATCGCCGCTATGGTCGATAAGGGCAGGAATGTTAATCCCTTTTGCCCTCACGATCGACTCCAACCGAGCTAAAGTTTCCGGCACGGAGTATGGGCTATTCAGGTGAACTAATCCGTTATTGGTCAATTCGGGCGTCAATTTACCCTCCGTCTCTTTGAAGCAGAAATCTGGAACTTGGGATACTTTGTGGTGCAGCCGGTGAGAATGGACGTTGCTTGGGGGTGTGTCCAAGAGTCACTAAATTACCGTGGAGATGAATTTGCGGCTGAGATAGTTCAGTCGTTTTAGTAGCGAGGTACGCTGGGATCAATGACGCGGGACCAAGCGTCGATACCACCGGCAAGGGATTGGGCGTGGGTGAACCCCTGCTCGCGCAACCATAGAGCTACGTTGAGAGAACGGGCTCCGTGATGGCACATGACGACGATGGGAGCGTCGGGGTCAAGTTCAGCGTGCGCACGGGAGGGGACATCGCCCATTGGCATCATGAGCGAATTAGGGAGACTTGAAGTTTGTTGCTCCCAGGGCTCGCGGACGTCTAATAACAGGGGAGATTCCGGCTTCTGTCGTTGCCCAGCAAAGGCTTCGGGGGTAATTTCGAGTTCTAGCATGAAATCAAGGATATCCTTTAGTAAGGACCACTGAGTAGTCAGCTAGGAGTCGTGAGGAAAGATGATGTAGAGCAGGGTGACTCGCTGGATTATTTCGCATCTTATTTGTATGCGTTATATCGATAGAACAAGTTGAACAAGGGACGGTGCTGTCTTGGAGACTGTGTTGGAAAAGGTTTTGATTGTTGAAGATGAGGTTCATGCGCGTAGCGGGCTGACGGAGTTGATTGAGAGCTGGGGCTACCGGGCGGAGTCTGCCGCCGATGGGATGGAGGGGCTGGAGAAGGCAATTGCGTGGGCTCCGGCAATTATTGTCACAGATTTGAAGATGCCCCGCATGGATGGCATGGAGCTGCTGAGTCGCGTGGGTGAGCTCCCTCAGCGCATCGCTGTGGTGATGTTGACCGCGCAGGGTTCCATCGAATCGGCTGTTGAAGCGATGCGGATGGGTGCGTACGACTATATTCCTAAGCCGGTCGATCCGGTTCGCCTGAAAACGATTCTGCACAACGCGAGCCGCCAGCGTGAAGCTGATGTTGAACTGGAGGCGACGCGGCGGCAGCTGAGAGATACGGGCGTACTTGGCGAACTGGTTGGATCGTCTCCCCAGATGCGGGACATTTTCACGATGATTGAACGGGTCGCTCCTTCGAATGTGTCAGTCCTCGTGACTGGTGAGAGTGGAACAGGCAAGGAGCTGGTTGCGCGCGCCCTGCACGATTTGAGTGCAAGGCGACTCAAGCCGTTTGTGGCAGTGAATTGCGCAGCAATTCCGGAGACGTTGATTGAGAGCGAGATCTTTGGCCATGAAAAGGGCGCGTTTACGGGAGCACTGGAACGCCGAGCCGGGTGTTTCGAACTGGCAGAAGAGGGGACCCTGTTGCTGGATGAGATTGGCGAGATGCCAATGGCGACGCAAGCTAAGCTGTTGCGTGTTTTAGAGGATAGACGGCTGCGTCGGTTGGGAAGCAAGATCGAGACTCCGGTGGATGTTCGGGTTGTAGCGGCGACGAACAAGGATCCCGAGAAAGCTGTGGCAAGCGGGGAGTTGCGTGGCGATCTTTATTATCGACTGAATGTTTTTAATATCCAGATGCCTGCGCTGCGCGATCATTTGATGGATGTGTCTGCGATCGCGGAAAAGATGATTGAGGATATGAACGAGCGGCATCACTGCACGGTCGCTGGACTGAAAGATTCGCTGATGAGGCGGCTGGAGGGATACAAGTGGCCGGGGAATGTTCGCGAGTTGCGCAATACAATTGAGCGGGCAGTGATTCTGGCGGGATCGGGTATGCTGGGCGAGGAACATCTTCCACCCCACTTTGGAGAGCCTGGGTTTGCTCCACCACCGACAAGAGGCATGATAGTTGAAGGATCTGTGAAACCGGGACAACCAAGTGAGTTGCAGCGACATTTGGATGAGGCGAACTCGGTTCGGGTTGAGATTGGGACAACGGTAGACGAGGCGGAGCGTCAACTGATTCTAAAGACGCTCATAGCAACACATAACAACAAAACCAAGGCTGCCGAGATACTAGGGATCAGTTCGAAGACGCTGCAGAATAAGCTGAAGGAATACTCAAATACGGCTGCTGCTACGGAGTAAAGATGCGGCTGAAAACAAAGTTGGTAGTGTCGGCAACGGGATTGACGTTCGCGATCGTCCTGATACTTTCCGCTTTGTTTGTGAGTGAGTTAATGCGGCAGAGGATCGAGCAGACAGCTGCCGCGAACGACGTATTGGTGCGTGAGGTTTTTCTAACAACTCGCCAGGCAGTCGAAGACGGGTTGCGCGCGAACCCGCCTGAGGATCGAAGCGATACGGCACTTCACGCGGCGGTCGCGGATGCGCTAAGGAATCAACCGGCCCTGCTTGCGCTGATGAATTCGATTGTGCGCTACTCACCTACTGTGCAGGATGTGAGCGTGACCGATGCTCGCGGAATGACTCTTGTGAGCACGGATCCGGATGCGGTGAATCAGCCAGCTCTTTTCCGATTCAGCCTGGCAAGCGTGAAGGACGGTAATCTATGGCGTCAGATGAGAGTTGTGTTTGGTAAGCCACGCGTGCTGGATATCTCGCAGTCACTTGAACGGAATGGTGCGCCATTCCTGGTGGTGCATCTCGGAGTTCAGTCAACGTTTTTAAAGAACTCGTACGAGCCGTGGCTCCGCGCTGCGCTGGGTTTTGCGCTGCTAGCGGCTCTAGGGGCGATGCTAGCGGCAGGGTTACTTGCCAATCTTGCGTTGAGGCCTCTCGAAGCGATCAGCGCGCGGCTGGAGAGTCTGACTTTGGCTCGCCGAGCGATGGGTAGTGAGG
>Ga0206901_1072_pt1 | contig 16761 bp, 19 predicted proteins | sample Alteio_BWOrgHeat_47_FD_152936 | JGI IMG/M metagenome (GOLD analysis project Ga0206901, IMG submission 152936) | Enriched cells from forest soil in Barre Woods Harvard Forest LTER site, Petersham, Massachusetts, United States -... | ecosystem: Environmental > Terrestrial > Soil > Temperate forest >...
CAACAAATAGGGCTATTCCAACCCCATCCATCGAATAAATGTCGTAGTTTTGACGAAAGTCGAAAAGATCTATCGATGACCAGTAGAGAAGCCCACCACCGATGAACAGAAGCGGAATAGCACATAAGAACTGCACCCACCGGCTGAAATGGTCGTCCTCGTCGTACATGCTCTAGGAATTTAGTTGAAACCCCGACGGGTGCGATTGCGGATAGCTTCTTCACGGTCGATTTCGCGTTCGCGAATGCGCTCAGCGTACTGGGACGCTTGGTCGTTGCGCAATTTTTTCTCTGCAGCGGTAAAGCTACGCTCTTCTGTCCTGCTGATACGTTTGTGTGCGTACATGCCTTCGAGGAGAAACTCGGCAGCGCTTACGGCAACTTCCGATTTGGACTTTGAGTTGACCTGGAGCGGAGAGAGTTTTTCGATGAGGCCCTGAATTTGTTTGAGCTCTTCGAGTGAACTGGTCGCTGGTTGTGCGTCGTTGAGTTGCACCGTGCCGCCAAGATTGAACCATTGCTCGATCTGCTGAGTATTGGTGTCGGCGAAGTATTGATCGAAGACATGAGCTACGCTGGCGCGGATGATCTCGCGAATGACAGTGTCGGCCCCCCGCATCTCGCCTTCATATTCGAGTTCGATCTTGCCGCTGATGCCAGGAAGAGCTGCATAGATGTCGCCGACTCTTGGAACCACGAGCGATTCATTATGCAGAAGCGCGCGTCGTTCGGCGTTCGAGATGACGAGTTCCATGGTGCTGATCGGGAGACGTTGGGAGACGCCGCTACGTTTATCCACCTTTTTGTCTTCGCGGGCGGAGAAGGCGATCTGCTCGATGATCTGGCGGATGTAGTGGGGGATCTCAATGGTGCTTGTCGGTCGTTTGGACCATGCTTCCTGCGCGGTGATGACGATGCCTTCTTCGATGTCCTCGGGATAATGGGTGCGGATCTCGCTGCCGATGCGATCCTTGAGCGGAGTTACGATTTTGCCGCGTGCGGTGTAGTCTTCGGGATTTGCGCTGAAGACGATGGCTACGTCGAGAGGCAAACGTACAGGGTAGCCTTTAATCTGCACGTCGCCTTCCTGCATGATATTGAACAGGGCAACCTGAATTTTCCCTGCGAGGTCGGGAAGTTCATTGATTGCGAAGATACCTCGATTGGCGCGTGGAAGCAGGCCATAGTGCATGGTGAGTTCGGAGCCGAGGTCCTGGTTGGAGCGTGCGGCTTTGATGGGGTCGATGTCCCCAACGAGATCGGCTACAGTGACGTCGGGCGTCGCCAGTTTTTCGACATAACGGTCGTCGGGAGAGAGCCATGCGATAGGAGTTTCGTCGCCCAGCTTTGCAATTTGGTTGCGTCCAAACTGTGAGATGGGAACGTAGGGGCTGTCGCGGACTTCGGAGCCCGCGATGTAGGGAAGATGCGGGTCCATGAGGGTTGTGAGGGCCCGAAGGATTCGCGATTTTGCCTGTCCGCGGAGTCCGAGAAGGATGAAATTGTGGCGTGAGAGGACGGCGTTGACGATTTGTGGGACAACGGTGTCGTCGTAGCCGATGATGCCGGGGAAGAGCGGAGCCTTCGTTTTTGCAGAATCGCGCAGTTTAGCGATCAGATTTTCCCGGAGCTCGTCTTTGACGCTGCGAGAGAGGCGGGCTGGAGTGAATTCGCTAGCGCGAAGAGCGCCGAGAGTGGTAGGAAGCCGGGTCGCCATGGTTCAAGTATAGATGTTCAACTGGAGCGAAGGGTTCGGACAGTACCGAGTAGGGGATGCGATCAACCTCTTTCGCTCAAGAGGTAAGGTCATCGAGGAGAGCTTGCATTTCGCTTGCAGCATGGGTATTTCCAGTCCGCGTGGCGACGGCGAGACCTTCTTTGAGGCGAGAGATAGCCTCGTCGGTACGGCCGAGTTTGGCCAGAGTTTGAGCGGACATTTGATAGGCCGGAACGTAGTCGTGATTTTTCTCGATGAGAGTAGTGAACTCGGCGAGGCCGGCGTTGGTATCGCCTTGGCTGAGGTATTCCATGGCGAGTCCATAGCGGGCGAAGGCGTTCGTTGAGTCTGTTTTGAGGATTTCAGTGAGGGCGGCGATCTTGTCCATGAATTGATGGTGCGGTGCGGCGGTTGCGCTTGGCAAGTTTCGAACGAAAACCGCGCGGCATTTAGACTTGTAAATATGAACGATGAAGTTGTAGCACGAACGGTTGCGGAGTCGCAGTCGGAGCGGAGTGAGATTGTGTTGCCCGCAGATTCGAATGCGATTGGGAGTTTGTTTGGCGGGCGGTTGATGCAGTACATCGACCTTGTTGGCGCGATGGCAGCTTCACGTCATGCGAGGGCGTTTACTGTGACGGCATCAATGGATCATCTGGATTTCGTCGCCCCTGTGAAGGTTGGGGAGTTGTTAATTTTGAAGGCCAGTGTTAATCGGGCTTTTCGGACCTCAATGGAAGTAGGGGTTCGGGTGATGGTGGAAGATGTGCGGGAGCAGCGTTTGCGGCATGTTTCTTCCGCTTATCTGACGTTTGTCGCAGTGGATCGTGACGGGAATAAGCTGATCGTCCCCCAAGTGATTCCAGAGACGGAGCACCAGAAGAGGCGGTTTGAAGATGCTGCGCGACGGCGTGAGATGCGGGCGGAAGAAACGCAAAGGAAGAAAGATATTCGCGCTTCGCTGGGTGCAGGCTGGCATGTGTGACAGAGTGATAAGTTTTGAGTTTTGAGTCGCAGAGTTATTGAAAGGGAAGGTTTTATGGGACACACGGGAGCAGGAACGCCACAGGGACCGCAGCCTTTGCCGGGAGTGGCGCATGTCGTGGCGATTGGGAGCGGAAAAGGTGGTGTGGGGAAGACCACGGTGGCAGTGAACCTGGCGGTTTCGCTGGGCAAGCTGGGGTATAAGGTCGGATTGATTGATGCGGATATCTATGGGCCCAATGTTCCTCTCATGATGGGAGTTTCGCGACAGCCGAATATTGTCGGAGAGAATCGGATTGAGCCGATTCTGGCGCATGGGGTGAAGTTTATTTCGGTGGGCTTGATCTCACCGGGCGATAAACCGATGGTGATGCGTGGACCGATGCTGCATCAGATTATCCGGCAGTTCTTGCAGCAGGTGGAGTGGGGAGAGTTGGATTTTCTGATTGTAGATCTGCCTCCAGGGACCGGGGATGTGGTGATTTCGCTTGTACAGACAGTGCCTTTGACTGGGGCTGTTGTGGTTTCGACGGGGTCAGGTGTCGCGTTGCAGGATGCGCGCAAGGCGCTCGAGATGTTTCACCAGGTGAAGGTGGATGTTATTGGTTTGGTTGAGAATATGTCCCAGATGACGCTGCCGGACGGGCAGGTGATCGATGTGTTCGGGGCCGGAGGAACAGAGCGCACGGCGGCTCAATTTGGTTTGGAGTTTCTGGGGGCAGTCGATCTTGCTCCCCAGATTCGCGAGGGCGGAGATAAGGGTCTGCCGGTGTCGTTGGCTGGGCCTGACTCTAAGCTGGCGAAGGAGTTTTACGCGATTGCTGAGAAGGTCGCGGACAGGTCCAAGAAGATTGCGGCGGCGAGTGAGGATGTGCTGGAGATTAGTTGATTTGACGGTTGGCGTAGAGTCTTAGAAGTGGAGGGATGAATGGCGGACGCGGGGCAGGTTACGGCGCGGCAGAGAGCTATTCTGACGGCCATTATTGAGAGTTACATTGAGACGGGTGAACCGGTTGGATCGGGAACGATTGCTCGCTTGCAAAGTGCTGAAGGAGCGGGGCTTAGTTCTGCTACGGTTCGAAATGAAATGGCCGAACTGGCGGACGAGGGTCTACTTGAACAACCGCATACTTCTGCGGGGAGGGTGCCGACGGCGCGTGCTTTTCGGATGTATGTCGAGCAGTTAAGTGGTGGAGCGCGGATCGACGCCGCACGTTTGCCGGCACGCTCGAGGTCGCAGATTGATCTTAGTTTTCAGGGAGTTGCGGGAACTCAAGCGGTTCTCGAACGAACCTCGCATGTGCTGGCGACCCTGTCGAGTGGGGTGGGAGTGGCGGTGGCAGGTGTGCCGGACGGGGATATTTTGGAGCATGTTCATTTTTCGCGACTCGCTCCGGCCCGGGTTTTAGCAGTTGTTGTGACACGGAGCGGACTGGTCCGTGACCGTGTGCTTGCGATGGATAAGGATTTGAGTATCAAGGAGTTGGAGGTTGCAGGGAATTTTCTGAATGAGAACTTTCGGGGGTGGAGCGTAGAGCGGGTTCGGGTGGAAATTGCGCGACGAGTCGAACGGGAGCAAAGTGAATATCAGAGGCTATTGAATGCAGTCGAGCAGCTGTGGGTGAAGGCTGTGCCGGACGCTCCAGTGCAGGCAGTGTACGTGGACGGCGTCTCAAATCTTGTTGAAAGCCAAGGGGATAGAGAGCGTTTGCGGGAGATGTTGGCCGCCCTTGAGGCGAAGCAGAGGCTAGTGGAGCTGCTGAATGCTTACATCGATGCGAGGCAGGAGAGTGTACGGGTGGTGTTCGACCTAGAGGAGCATGCGCCGGAGATGTCGGGGCTGGTTTTGATTGCCGCACCGGCTCGGATGGGTGGGGAAAGCCGTGGAACGGTTGGGGTTATCGGACCGAAGAGAATGCACTACGAAAACACGATGAACGCAGTGAGCTATATCGCGCAGGTGTTTGACCGAATGTTGGAACGGCGGGAGTAAGTTTTTAACTTTTGTGGTGAGGAGTGCGCCTTACAGGGATTCCACAGGGTAAAAACGTGGTGGTTGCGTGGTAGCTTAGTGCTTTTTTGCGGTTACGTGTTGGGGAGACTCACGCTCAACCCTTGAAAATTTCCCTCTTTTTTAAAATATTTTAGCTAGCGTGGAAGCAAGGTCCGTTTTGATATTTGAAGTGGATGGAACGGAGTCATGAACACGGAAGATGGAATCAGATGTTTTAGTCGTGAATTCGCGTGATATGCCGGGATGGTCGACAATAGAAGAGGAAACCTTTATGAGGAGCAGGAGAACCATGCAGGAAGAGATGACGGGCCGGGAGATTCTCGATCCGGATGCAGTTGTTGGACAGGAGATCGGGCAAGAGATTGATCCGAGCCACGAGATTGAATCAGCCACTGTCCAAGCCGGACGGGCAGAGCTGGAGCAAGTGAAGGGTGAGCGCGATCAGTTGCTGGACAGGCTGGCTCGGTTGCAGGCAGAGTTTGATAATGCCCGAAAGCGTGAGGCGAAGGAACGTGCCGATTCGCGGGACTATGCGGTCTCGAATGCGGTTGAGCCGTTTCTTGGCGTGATGGATAACTTTCAACTGGCGTTGAAGGCTGATGGGACAAAGGAGCAGCTTCGCGCGGGAGTTGAGCTGATTTTGAAGCAGATGGAGGACGCTCTGAAGGGGTTGAATGTGACTCCGGTGGAGACGGTTGGGGTGCAGTTCGATCCCAGAGTCCACGAGGCGCTCGGGAGCATCGAAACTAAAGAGTTTCCGGATCATCAGGTGCTCGAGGAGATCCGGCGGGGGTATACGATCCGCGGGAAGTTGCTGCGTCCGGCGCTAGTGAGAATTGCGGTGAATTCCGGACAAGTGTCGGAGTGACAGTTAAGGGCAGGGAATATAAGGCAGTATCGCTGCGGAATGTTTGGCGTGTGATAGTGAAATGACGATCGTTGTACGCCGTTTGATTCGATGATGGCGGTTGGTTTGGTTTTGGGAATACGGTAGAAAGAGATTCTGGGGATATGGCTACGGCGAACGTGACAAAGGTTGATTACTACGAGGTATTGAGTGTTTCTCGGGATGCGAGTGATTCGGAGCTGAAGACAGCTTACCGACGGCTTGCAATGCAGTATCATCCGGATCGCAATCCGGACGATCCCTCGGCAGAGGAAAAGTTCAAAGAGTGCAGCGAGGCTTATTCCGTTTTGAGCGATCCGGAGAAGCGCGCGGCTTACGACCGATACGGCCATGCTGCGTTTCAGAATGGTGGCGGCGGCGGCAATCCGTTTGCCGGTGGCGGCTTTGGCGGCAATGTCGACCTGGGGGACATTTTTGGCGATCTGTTCGGCGAGATGTTCAACATGGGTGGCGGGGGCGGGCGGCGCGCTTCGCGTGTGCAGCGCGGGCGCGACCTGCAGTACAACATGACGCTGGAGTTTGAAGAGGCGGTGTTTGGGGTCGAGCGCGAGATCAAGATTCGCCGGATGGAGACTTGTACGGACTGCCACGGTACGGGCGCGGCGAAGGGCAAGGCGCCGGTGACATGTACGCAGTGCGGTGGGCGCGGACAGCAGAGATTTCAGCAGGGATTCTTCTCAGTTGCGCGGACGTGCTCGGTTTGCAATGGTACGGGTACGTTGATTGTCGATCCATGCATGACCTGCAAGGGGCAGACCGTGACCCAGCAGGAGCACACAATCCTGGTGAAGGTTCCGGCGGGTGTAGAACAGGATACGCGGATTCGTTACTCGGGTGAAGGCGAGTCGGGCCGGTTTGCCGGACCTGCCGGAGATCTGTATGTCGTGCTTGAGGTAAAGGCGCACAAGTTTTTCGAGCGCGATGGCGACGATCTGCATTGCGTGATGCCGATCAGTTTTCCGCAGGCGGCGCTGGGCACGGAGATTGAGATTGAGACGTTGGAGGGTTCGGCTTCGATCAAGGTTCCGGAAGCCACGCAGAGCGGGAAGACGTTTAAGTTGAGAGGCAAGGGCGTGCCGCATTTGAATGCACATGGGAAGGGCGATCTGATTGTCGAGATCCGCGTGCAGACTCCTTCGAAACTGAATAAGCAGCAGAAGGAGCTGCTACGACAGCTTGGCGAGACGATGGTGGTGGAGAATACTCCTACTTCGCGTGGGTTGTTTGAGAAGGTGAAGGAGATGTTTAGTTGAGTTGTTAGTTCTGCATTCTTTCGAAAGTGCCTGGGCTTCGGTCCAGGCATTTTTGTTTCGGTTGCAACAGCTGCATGAAGACCTAAAGTTCCAGAAGGTAAAAAAAGAAATTATTTTTGGCACTCATGGTCGACGTTCTCCGCATTAACCAGTGAAGGCAGTTATCAAGGCTGTTCTTCAGAAGGAGATCGGTCATGAAAAACACACGGATTGCTTCCATTCTTAGCTCCAGTCTCATCGCGGGCGCCCTGACGATCAGTTCGCTTGCGTTGCCGCAGTTCTCTTCAGCGCAGACCCCGACACCTCTTGCCGAGGTGAACATTCCTTTCGACTTCCAGACCCCAAACCAGAGCCTGCCTGCAGGTCACTATCGCGTCGATGTTGATCGAATCATCTGATTTTGTTGCGAGGAGCTGGTTCGGCAAAGGGGTTTGTGATGACCAACGATGTGATCAACAAACGTACCCCTGTTCGCGGAACAATGGTATTCGATCGTTTTGGTGACAAATACTATCTACGTCAGATCTGGACGGCGGGAAACTCCACAGGAATCGAATGCCCGAAGAGCCGCGCCGAAAAGCAGAGTATCAAGGCGATGCAGGCGAGCCTCAACCAAGATCTAGGCCCGGTTGAGCTTGCTTTGAACACGGTAGCTCAACACTGAATCGAGGCGGCTGGCCAAGTCAATATGGCTAGCCGCTTGTTTCTTAAGCGGCATCACGGTTGATGTTGAGGGTGACATTGCGCAGATTTGTCCGGCTGGGTTGTCCACGTCTTCGAATATTTTTGGCGACAACAGCATGGGATCAACAGGAATTGCAGAACGAAGGCTTCTTCCGTAGAGGTCTTTCTGCATCCAACTTCAGATGAGTAAGTTTCGAAAACTAGTTCTTATTGCTCCTCTTCTCTTTGGGATCTCAGTAGCTCCCGGGTTCGCGCAGCAACATCACAACAATAATTCCCGCAACAGTTCTTATTACAACGGCGTGCGCAGTGGCGGACGTGGCGGAAACTATTACAACAACCATGATCGTCCTTACCATGACTTTCATCGGAACGATAACGGGATCGGGCCGGGCAAAGGCGCGCTGATCGGCGCTGCCGGTGGTGCTGCGCTGGGCGCGGTATTTGGCGGGGGGCTGAAGGGAACGATTGTCGGCGGAGCCGCTGGTGCAGGGATTGGGGCGGTGATCGGGCAGGCTGCGCAGAATAATCGTCAAAACCAGTACCGTCGGCCTTATTAGCTTTTGTTCGCTTGCTTATTTCGGGAAGGAAAATTTGTAACTTAAAGAGGAACGAATATGCGCGTTGTTACTGGGATTGCAATTGGTTTTATTTTTGCAGCTGGTTTGACCGTTACCGCTCAGCAGCAGCCGGCGAAGTCTCCGGTGACGATCACCCCTTCTGCGAGCTCGCAGGCTCCGCATAACTGGACGACGGAACAGATTCTGACGTGTACGGTTTCGGATTGCTGGCAGCTCGCCGGGAAGGATGAGACGACGTTCTTCGATATTATTCAGCAGCTGGCAGAGATCTCGGCGGAGCACCGCGGTTTGACACTGCCCGACGATGAAGCGGCAGGGAAGCGAACGGGTGAGTACATCAAGGAGAAGGCGCATACCGATCATGGACAGTTGCTGTATGCGATTGTGGATGCTTCGATCCGCAAGGTAGGGACCAGGCCTGTTGCTCCGGCTACGAAATAGGGAGTGACGTTACTACTTATTCTTTGATTCGTTCCTTCACGCTCCGCGCTAGCTTTTCGATTTGTTCAGCTTTCTTGAGCATGTCGACAGATAAGACGTCCTTGTTCGCGGTGTCGACCTGTTCTTTGAGGGCCGCGGTTAAGGCTACCAATTTGTCGGTGTCAGCTTTGAGCTGTTTCTGCTGCTCAAACTGCCGCATTTTTTTCTGTTCCATCTGGAGCACGGTGTCGTTGTGGGACAGGACGTTCATCTGTGCGTCAGTTATGCTTGCCGACCCCGCTATCATCAGGAGCATTCCAATCGTTGCGATTCTCAGCATTTTGTAGTCGTCTCCAATCGACCGGGCGTAATAATGCTCCTTTTGGAGAGGAGTGCGCAAGATGACGAGTGTGGTGCTGTTAATACTGCTTGTGGGGGATTGTGTGCAGATAAGTAAGTTTTCGGATCAGGGATTGATGGACGGGGAGGTTTCGGTTCTTTGCCAGAGCTGGTCGCCGTCAGGGAAGGTGTGGATCAGATTTCGGGTTGATGGACTTGATCACGGTTGTTCGTGGTCTCAGACTATTCAGGTGAGAAAGGTGGAGGTTATTGCGATTGCAGCGATGGCTGCGGTTTCGGCACGGAGGATACGGGGGCCGAGTGTGACCGGTTGCCAGGTATGTTCGGTGAAGAGAAAGATCTCTTCGGGGGTCCAGCCGCCTTCGGGGCCTATGGCTATGGTGTGTGTGGTTTTGGTTTGCCCGGATTTTTCTAATGTTTCGGTTAGGGTGGTGTTTTGTTCGGTTTCACTGAGGAGGATTCGGGTTGAGGATTTTTCCTGTTCGAGAGCTTGTTTGAGTGGGATAGGGTCGGCGATCTCGGGGATGTCGGTGCGGCGGGATTGCTTGCTGGCTTCGAGAGCGATGCGGCGCCAGCGTTCGGAGCGCTTGAGGGCGGATTGGGCAAGGTGTTTTTCGGTGCGGCGGGCCAGAATGGGCGTGATACGGGCGATGCCTAGTTCAGTAGCCTTTTCGATGGCCCACTCCATGTGATCGAACTTGAAGACGGCCAGGAGGAGGTGGAGGGGAAGAGCTGCGTCGGATTCGAGTTCTTCGTGGAGTCGGAAAAGGACCTGAGCTTCGCTGACTTCGGTGATTTCGGCGCGATGGAGGAAGCCGTTGGCAACGATGTCGTAGATCTGGCCAGGGGTGGCGCGAAGGACTCGGGCGAGGTGTGCTGCCTGATCGCCGGTGAGAGTTGCGGTGGTGGGGGTCCAGGTGTCGGCGATGAAGCGGCGACGGGTCATGAGGCAAGTTTAGAGCTTTTGTGCTGGTGGGTTCGAGATATGAATCGTGGGATTAGTTCTGTTGCGTCGAGACGGGGACGGCAGTCTCGGTGGATTGGGGGATAGTGACCTCCTGGGTACCCAGATGATAGAGGTCGACGTTGAGGACAGCGGAGCGGCGGCGGTCCCACACGTCTTTCGAGATGGGGAACTGGAGGATGATCATGCCCTGGCTGGACTTGCCGGGGTCGATCATGGATTCGCGGAGGAGGGGCTCGGTGGCGACGGGTTTGAGAACGGGAAAGGACGCGTAGACGTTGTCGAGATCACCCTTTTCGACGGCGCTGGTTGTAATTTGTTCTCCCTCCGCGGTGGTGAGGGTGGCGGTGAAGTCTTTGAGGAAGAGCGGAAGGTGGGTCTGATCGTCGATGTGAAGGGTGGTAAGGATGTACAGATGATCCTCGACGTGCTGGTTGGAGACGATGATGGTGTCGGATTTGAAGGAGGTGCGTGTCGGGACGACGACGGTTTTGACGATCGTCAGCTCGGGGGTTCGGTGGGGATTGAGGCGGACAACCAACGCAAGGGCAATGCCAAGAATAAGAAAGGCCAGAAGAACAGGCACAAGGAGATTGCGCCGGGCGGGTTGGGCGAACTTAAGATCAGACACTGGCAATGAGGATAGCAAGTGAGCTGGCTTTGAGGAAGTCCCAAAAACGATAAAGTCGTTACCAAAGTTCTGGGACGGTTGTCCGTAAGCGGTGACTAGCGCCGGGATACAGGACAGGGATGGGGGTCAGTCCTTTTTGACGGCGTATTCCTCGAGGAGAACGGTAATCAAGGCTGCAGTGGGGACAGAAACCAAAGCTCCGACGACGCCCGCGAGAGCGGTTCCCAGGAGGAGGGCCACGAGGACGGTCAGTCCCATGAGATTGACGCTGGTGCGCATGACGCGGGGGATGAGGTAGGCGTTCTCAAGGCTGGCGTAGATGAGGTAAAAGATGAGAACGCCGGCCATCTTGGTCCAGGAATCGAGTGCTGCAACTACGCAGGCGAGGGCGACGGTAACTACTGCGCCGGCGATGGGGATGATGTTAAGGAGTCCCATGAGGAAACCAAGGAGGACGAAGTAGCGGACGTGAAGAATTCCGAAGACGATCGTGCTGACGATCCCGATGGTAATCATGAGCAAGCCCTGACCAACAAGCCATTTGCTGACCTTGCGCTCGGCTCGCCTGAGGGTGTTGTCGAGGCGGCGGCGCTGCTCGGTGGGGAAGAGCGAGAGGAAGAAGCGGTAGGCGTACTCGCCTTCAAGCATGAAGTAAATGCAGAGGAAGCTGGCGGTGAGGATGTCGAAGAGGTGGGAGAGCCAGAGAGGGACCGAGGTGAAGAGATAGCTTGCAGTGGTATCGAGTGCTCCGATGGCGCGCTGGGCGATGGAGTCGACGCCAAAGCGGTTGGCTAAGGGGATCTTTTTAATCCTGGCAATGATGTCGGGGATGCGTTGAGGGAGTTCGTCGGAGAAGCTGCGCAGATCGCGGAGAACCGGAGGAAGGCCCGTAGTGAAGAAGAAAGCGATGATGAGGGCGACTGTAACGATAAGAAGCACAATCCCCACGGCGCGCGAAGGATGGTAGCCGCGAAACCCTGTGCGGGTGATGTATGTGACCGCGGGCATGAGAACGACAGCGAAGAGAGCGCTGACGTAGAGCATCATAAGCTCTTTTTTGAGGGTCCAGGCCAGCGCGAGAAGAAGAAGCACGCCAATTGCGAAGAGGATATGGCCGCGGATGCTGGAGCGGGAGCGCAGCTCGAAGGGGGAGAGGTCGTCGTTGGCGGGGGTGGTCAGCGGGGAGTCTCCTGGATGCTGACGTGCAGTTTAGTTAGTGTGCTCTTTTTCGGCTGGATGTGGAAGTGTGGGGTTTGAGTCTATCCGGTCAGGCTGATTAGAAGAACTTCGACTGTTTGCTCCGGGGTGTGGTCGGCCGTTTCTATGGTCAGGTTGGCCAGGCGGCGGTAGAGGGGGTGTCGTTTTTGGAAGCGTAGTTGTGCGGCAGCGGGGTCGGAGAGGACCGGACGGGCGATGTCTTGGAGCATACAGCGGTCGAAGAGTGTGGGGAAGGGTGCATCAAGGAAGATGGTGAAGGTAGCGGGGGTCTGTTCGAGGAGAAGGCGGTTGGTGAGCTCTTCGGGGGTCCCTCCGCCAAGAGCGAGGACGGTGTGGTCGCGACCGAGTGCGGAGGCGAGTGCAGTGGATTCAAGGCGCCGGAAGTGGGCTTCGCCGTGGCGTTCGAAGAGCTGGGGAATGGTGGCTCCGGTGCGGGCTTCGAGATGGGCGTCGAGATCGAGGAACTGCCAGTTGAGGCGGGCGGCGAGGAGGCGGCCGACTGTGGATTTGCCCGCTCCCATGAAACCAGTGAGGACGAGTCGGCGGAGGTGTGCAGGGGCTGGGGTAAGGCCGGGCTCGTTGGTGGGCATGTTCTTTGTGTGGGATTCAGCGTTGGGCTGGATCTTGTTCTGGGTTTCGGCTTCCGACTCGGTGGATGTCATTGCTGCTCCTTGATGTTACTCAAACAAAGGCTGGTTCTGAAAAATGAAAGAGCCGCAACCTTTTGGGCTGCGGCTCAGGAAGATCGCTGACTCTGAAGTTTTATTTAGATGTTTCAGAGATACATGCGAGGACTCCGCTGGCCGCTTGGTTGCGCCAATAGCAGAGGGTAAAGTCCGTAAATCGGAATGCGCTCGACATGCTGGTATGACGATATATCGGGTTTCAGGTTGAATGCAAGGATTTGGCAGAGTTCAGGGGACTTTCGGGGTGTTGATGAGAGCGTAGATCTCAAGATACACACCGTTCGTCCATCCGAAGCCTACGACGTTGCTTTTATATCCGGTCGCGACAGCGACGTTGGCTGAGCCATTGACGACGTTGTACTTCTCGCGAATGGTTCCGTCGTGCTGAAAGTTCTGGAGGACGGTGCTGGAGAACTTCTGCGCGACGCGAATGGCATCGTCGGTGAAGCCGTACTGGTCGATGCCTTTTACGGCGAGCCAGTTTGTAGGAGCCCATCCATAGGGAAGATCCCACTGGGTGGCGGAGTCGTGATCGCTCATAGCGAGGCCGCCGCCGTGTTCAAAGAGAGGTAGGTGACGCTCGAGCGCAGCCGCCTGCTGTGGCGATGCTAGACCAGCCCAGAGGGGATAGAGGGTGGTGAGGTAATCGTAGGTGGATTGCTTTTGCGTGACGAAGTTGTAGTCGAAGAAGATGCCTTGTGTGGGGTTCCACAGATACTTGTTGATGGCATCGCGGCGGGCTGCGGCTTTTTGATTCCACTGCTCGGCCTCGTCGGCACGGCCAAGAAGCTGGGCGAAGTGCTCCATGTCGCGCTCGTATTTGTAGAGCAGGCTATTGAGGCAGACGGGGGCATAGTCTTCGGTGGAACCGCTGAAGGGACCGAAACGGAAGCTGGTGTCGAAGCCTGACTCGCGCATGGCCCGGTCGCCGCGATAGAAATCTGCACTGAGGCGATGACCGTTGACGTGGGCTCGTGCGCAAACTCGGGAGGCGTTGATGTCGCAGCTTGTTTTGGCGAGGGTGGCTGCTTCGGAGGCCGTCGGTTGATCCGGGGCGTCGATGAGATAGCTCGTATGAACTTCGGGATGCGCGAGGAGCCAGCGGATGATGTCGGGATAGTATTCGCTGTCATCGGCCATTTCGGGGACGGGGCCTTCGCCGATGTCGTAGTAGCGGGCGAGACCAGTGTTGCCTGCGCGATGGGACGGCGAAGCCCATAATTCGTAGTCCCGCTGAGCATAGGAATACGCTTTGGCCAGCCAGGCTTTTGTAAGCGGATGGCCGGCGGGATGTTCGTAGACTTCACGAATCATAGAGGTGAGAAATGGGGGCTGCGAGCGAGTGAAGAAATACGTTCGGTTGGCGTTGAGAATCGCTCCATAGTTTTCGATTTCGAAGAAGAAGTTTTCGACCATGCCTCGGGCAAGTGCGTCACGATTGTCTTTGACCAGCCCGAGGATGATGAAATAGCTGTCCCAGCCGTACATTTCGTTGAATCGGCCCCCCGGGACCACGTAACGATTGGGAAGATAGAGCAAGCCTTCTACGGGAATCTCGGAGACCCGAACCTCTCCCATGTGTGTGATGGGGCGAGGCAGATGGCGTATGTCGACTTTACATTGCTGGCGCGCGGCGGTGACAGTGGCGGGTGCTGCCATCCCTGCTGGGAGGTAAAGGACGGGGGGTGTTGTGACCTTGGGATCGATGAGCGATTTGCACTCCGTCATTGAGCGCGATAGGCTGTCCCAGCCGTTGTTGATGTAGGTGAGAATCTTTACGTTAGCGGTTGCGTTACTCTGCGGCTGTCCAAGGAGGCGTTCGGGGAAGAAGCAGATCGCGACTCCGAGCGCGATGCAACATGGGAAGATCGGGAATCGTTTTTGATAGCGCATATTGCTAAGATGCTTCCTTGGGTTGTGGCGGTTCTGATGATGGATGGAATCTGCCTTTACACTCAAGCCAGACGGTCGTATTGATTGAGGTTCAATGAAAAACGGTTCGACAGAAATAGATATGCGGATAGGGCTCGACCTTGGCGGGACAAAGATTGAAGCGCTCGCGATTGATAATGCCGGGATGGAACTTGCGCGGTATCGTACCGATACTCCGCGAGACGATTATGATGCGACGCTGGAGACGATGGCGGGACTGGTCCATCGACTGGAGCAGCAGACCGGACGGATTGGGACGGTTGGAGCGGGGGTACCGGGAAGCATTTCGGGGATTACAGGACTGGTGAAGAATGCGAATTCCACTTGGTTGAATGGTCGACCACTCGACAAGGATTTGTCGCACGTGTTAAATCGCGAGGTACGCGTGGCCAACGATGCGAACTGCCTTGCGGTCTCTGAGGCTACGGATGGCGCGGCGGCGGGAAAAAATGTTGTCTTTGGCGTAATTCTGGGGACAGGGTGTGGCGGTGGCGTTGCTCTTGGGGCGCGGGTGCACGCAGGGCCTAACGGTGTTGCTGGGGAATGGGGGCACAATCCTCTACCTTGGCCAACGCCGGATGAGTATCCAGGCCCCCTGTGTTATTGCGGGAAGCGCGGGTGCATGGAGATGTGGGTGTCCGGTACTGGCATTGCGCTCGATTATAAGAGCGCAACTGATACAACGCGAACTGCGCAGGAGATCGTGCTTGACTTTGAAGCCGGCAAACCGGAGGCTACGGACGCGATGCAAAGGTTCGAAGACCGGCTTGCGCGCGGACTGGCGCAGGTTATCAATATCCTTGATCCGGATGTGATCGTGATTGGTGGGGGTGTGTCGAGAGTGCCGCACATCTATCAAGCGATTCCGCGCCTGCTGCCTAAGTATGTCTTCGGGGGTGAAGTTTCAACGCCGATTCTGCAAGCGAAGTTTGGAGACTCGAGTGGAGTTCGCGGTGCGGCGTGGCTCTGGCCTATCGACTCTGAGAGCCTCGCGAAAGGCTGAGTCTATGCGATACTGGATGAGGAATGAAGCTCTTTCCTGAGGGCTGAATTCGCCGCTCGCCGATGTGACGAATGGTTTGGAGATCGAACCAGACTGAGATTGCAGAGCGTGTCAATCTAGAGCCGGGATGGCGGAACTGGCAGACGCAGCGGACTCAAAATCCGCCGGGCTTCGGCCCGGGGGGGTTCGACCCCCCCTCCCGGCACCATCTACATTCTCCCCTCAAACGTAATGGATTTGCTGCAACTGGCGGAACTTCACGGGAAATCGCCGGAATTGTTTCGCTAGAGTTGATCCCGCTCAGTCATTCTGAGAGCATTTCCATCCACAATTTCATTGTCAGATCCTCACGATCCGGCCTGCCAAATTGCCAGCGCAGCTCCGCCTCATAGCGTTGCTGAAGGATCGACAGCTTGAGAGGGATCGACCTTCCGAGAAATCGGACATCGTCGCGGTCTTTTTGACTATTGCGTTCGAGCTTCGAGAGCGCGATATCGTACGGATCAAGAGCCATCAACCTGAGATATCGGTAAACCCAGGGAACATCTCTATTAGGCGGTCTTCGTAATTCTCTGGAACGGCGGCGACTGCCACACGATCAAGGTAGATACGGTGCTTTCGATGAAGCGGACTTCCTTGCAAGGCGATCTGCATGAGTGTCTCAGCCGCCTCCTTTGGTGCGAGTTCGATCACGTCCACATCCGCTGTAGGCCGAGCAAGTCCGTAAAGCTGTGTGACAACGAAACCTCCAATGCAGTCCAGGCGTGCCGTTGATTGCAAGGCTTCATCAAGATCACTTAGGAACGAGCGCCATGGCTCGCGAGGAAGTAGTTCAGAAGACATGCTCAAGATCCTCGGCTTTCAAGTCGGTTAGCAGATTCCAGCGAGTTGCCGCCGGAGTTCGGTGGGTGCGGAGCCATTTGCGTTCCGCTTGCGACATTGAGTTCTTGGCCAGAGTGTCTTCGTTTGCCAAGCGGGAACGTTCGAGGCTTGCCACCCGATAGAGTAGAGACTCAGCGAGCTCAGTCTCACCACGCTCCCGTGCAACTTCGCTGCCCAGGAGCGTGACGTATGCGAGCCGGTTTTGCCGATCTCTCGACTTGGCTTCGGCGGTTAGCCAACCCCAGTTCATATCGGGGAAATGGAACGGAAGCCATGGCAAGGCCTCCGTCACGCGCGCGTCGAGGTCGTCGCTGTTGAGTGCGAGCAGAAGCAATTCAGCCGGATTCAGGCTCAGATGGCTCTTCAGGTACGCAAATCCGGGATATCCCAGCTCACCAAGAGCTTTCTTGAATAGCTCATCCCCAAGCTGCGCAGCACGGTAGCTTCCTAGCGGACGTGCCGTAGGGGGTAACGGGAAGACACGAAGAACAGCTGACATGAGATCGTCCGAAACCGGCCGGCTGCC
>Ga0206901_1077_pt1 | contig 16232 bp, 14 predicted proteins | sample Alteio_BWOrgHeat_47_FD_152936 | JGI IMG/M metagenome (GOLD analysis project Ga0206901, IMG submission 152936) | Enriched cells from forest soil in Barre Woods Harvard Forest LTER site, Petersham, Massachusetts, United States -... | ecosystem: Environmental > Terrestrial > Soil > Temperate forest >...
GCCGTTGCCCAATATGCTGGCCTGCAAGGCGAGCCACTGCCGCTTGATGCCGGCTTCGCGGCCGTACTGGGTCTGCTCCGGCGCCATCAAGCTACTAAAGCGCATGAACGTCGGATCGACGGATTCGTCGCCAACCTTGAACCGCAGCTTGGTGCTGTTGAGCGCCCACTCGTTCCGATTGATGGAGGTGTGCAGGACGTCGTCGGTAATCTTGGTGGACGTATAGCTGACCTTTCCGAACTCGCGAGCCCACTCGCCGCCAACGTTATTTCGGCTCAGACCGGCTTCCCTACCAAGTTGGTCTTTGTTCCCCTCCGCCAGGTCCCTGAACCGCATGAACTTAGAGTCGACCGCCTGCGAGGACCAGTTCAGCTTGAAGCCGCCGTTCTGAACCGCATAACTGTTCCAGATGATGCCGGCAGCGCCTTCCTTTACGTCGCGATAGGAGTTGCTGAAACCAAATGCGCCGACCTTCATGTTGTTGAGGCCGTAGCCGAACCGGCTAAGGCCTTTCTCGGCCTTTAGCTGGTTTGCGAGACCGGGATCGACTCCCATCAAGGAGTTGAAGCCGCTGAAGTTCTTGTCGACATCCTGATAGTCGATATTCGCCGAGCCGCCGAGTAACGAGGACCGAATTTTGGAGGACCAACTGAGACGAGCCGGCGCGAATGCTCGATTGCGTATTCGTGTTGCCGGTTGAGAACCCCGAAACGTTGTTCTCCCTCGTTCGGTCGCCGATCATGTAAAGACCGCTAAGACTCGAGCCCTGACCCAGCTTAAAAGTATTGTTAAGGCCGAACAGGTTGCTCGACATAACGCTGCCGTCTTCGCCGCGCTCCGCCATGCCAAAGCCGGCGAGCATATTGAGTGCGCCGGGCGCCAAGGTGAATTTGTAAGGCGTCAGGCCTGCCAGCTGGCTGCCGGTGGGGCCGCTGACCACGGGTCCTGCTTTATACCGGTACGTTACGCCAAGGGTTTGTCCGGCCTTCTGGGAAACCTTCAGATAGACCACGCCGACCGCGTAATCCATCATATAGTCGGTGTTGGCTTGAAGGGTGAAGCCGTTGAGCTGGACGACTTCCGAGCCAGGCACGACGTTGCCGTAGCGAAGCGGCGCGCCCGGGCCGAGCGCGCCAAGCGTGATGAGATCGTAAGCGGGAGTGCCGGAAAGATCAACGGTTGCCGAGTTGCCGGCAGGGGCGGCGGTGATTGTGACGGGTCCTTGGGCGCTTGCCATCAAAGGCAAAGCGCTTAGCGCAACCGACCATATCAACCCCGTTCTCAGCCTTCCCATGGCTTAAATTTGAGGCGCAAAACCCCTATCAAACATGATAATCCATTTTAGGTTCCATCAATGGGACCTATGACCGGCACGCCATCTCCTTATGGCAGCCCGACTGTGGACGACCTAAGTATATACGGGTTCCGACGGGCGGGTTGCGCCCCGGTTCCTCCGATTTGTAAAAATGCCGGGTTTACAGCTTCACCCAGGTACGTGAACCGCTGCTCTGCTCGACGGCATCCAAAACCCTTTGGTTTTCGTAGCCGTCGACGAAATCGGGCTCGATACGAGTTCCGGCCTCCATATTTGTAAAGGCGTCGGCGAGCAGGTTCGTGAATGTCTCGCCGTAGCCGATGATGTGCGCTACCGGCCAGTAGTGGCCGGCATAGGGGTGGACTCCTTCGGTGGCCTGAATGAGAGTGAAACCGTGGGTCTCGTCGGGGACGCTATTGTCGTAGAACTCAAGCTCATTCATCCGCTCGAGGTTGAACACCAGGCTGCCGCCGGAGCCGTTGATCTCGAATCGGTTGTAGTTCTTGCGTCCGACCGCGAAGCGGCTCGCCTCGAAAGTGCCTAGCGCCCCGTTTTTGAACTTGGCGAGAAACATGGCGGCATCGTCGACGGTTACATCGCCCATCTGCTCGCTTGCCTTGGCGCCCAAGTTGGCGTCGATGGCGCCGGCGAGGGGACGCTGCTTAATGAAGGTGTGAAGCATGCCGCAGACCTCGTCGAACTCGCCGACCAAGTGCCGCCCCAGGTCGATGATATGGGCGTTGATGTCGCCGTGAGTGCCGGAACCGGCGATCTCCTTCTGAAGACGCCAAACAAGCGGGAAGTTGGGGTCGGCTATCCAATCCTGGAGGTAGGTCGCCCGCATGTGATAGATTCGGCCGAGGCGTCCGTCGGTAATCAGCTTCTTGGCCAGGGCAACGGCCGGCGCCTTGCGATAGTTGTGAAACACGGCATGGGGAACACCTGCCTTCTGCACGGCATCCAGCATCCGCTTGGCCTCATCGAGCGTGTTGCCAATCGGCTTTTCGCAGAACACAGCCTTCCCCGCTTCGGCGGCGGCAATGGCGATCTCGGCATGCGTGTTACCTGGCGTGCTGACGTCGATCACGTCGATCTCGGGGTTGGCGACGACCTTGCGCCAGTCGGTCTCATAGTTCGTCCAGCCGTAAGTCTCGGCCGCTTTCTTCACGGCGGCTTCGTTGCGCCCGCAGATGGTATGCATGTGCACGTCCACCGGCAGATCGAAGAACCGCCCAACCTGGCGGTACGCATTCGAATGCGCTTTTCCCATGAACTGATAGCCGATCAGACCGACGTTGACTTTCTTTTTTGACATCCCACTTCCTCGAAGGTAACAGCGCATTTTGGGGTCATGAACCGTTGGGCGTCAAGGCTAGGCGCGCCAGGCGCTAAAATGATTCGTGCCGGCCTTCTCAATCGGTCCGATAAAGGTCGACCCTCCCCTGCTGCTCGCGCCGATGGAGGATGTGACCAACCTTCCATTTCGCCTGATCGCAAAGCGTATCGGCGGGCCAGGCTTGATGTTTACCGAGTTCGTCTCCGCGATGGCGATCCACTACGGCGCCGTCAAGACGTTTCGGAAGATGCGGATCGACCCTCTGGAGCGGCCGCTGGGTATCCAGATTTTCGGTGGCGAACCGGATGTGATGGCGGAGACTGCTCGAATCGCCGAAGAGATGGGCGCCGACCTCGTGGATATCAATATGGGCTGCTGGGTGCCCAAAGTATGCAAGACCGGATCCGGAGCAGCTTTGCTAAAAGATCCGGAACTTGCGGAGGCGATTGTAGCAAGCGTGGTCCAAGCCGTCAAGGTCCCGGTGACCGTAAAGGTTCGCGCGGGCTGGGATTTCTCCCTGTTTGCGGCGCCCGAGCTGGCCCGCCGGTTCGAAGGCGCCGGCGCCCAGATGCTGACGCTCCACGCCAGGTTCGCCAAGCAAGGGTTCGAGGGCGAAGCCGATTGGCGGTTGATCGAAGACCTGCGCAAGGCCGTGAGCGTGCCCCTGATCGGAAATGGCGATGTGAAAACTCCCGAGGATGCCGTTCGCATGCTGCGAGAGACAGGCTGCGACGGCGTTATGGTAGGTCGCGCCGCAATCTCCAACCCTTGGGCCTTGGCTCGCATTCGATGCGCGATGACGGGGGAGACGTACCCGCCCGACCCTACGATCTCCGACCGGATCGCCGTCGCGATGGAGCATCTGCGAAAGATGGTCGCCTGCGAGGCGGACGTCTCTTCGTTCGAAGAGGCGCAAGAGACCGCCGGTTTCGCCGACGCCGAACTCCGAGCCTGCCGAGCCCTTCGGGGCCAGATCCCTCTCTACATCAAAGGCGAGTTCGGCGCCTCCCAAATCCGAGACCGTCTCACCCGCTGTTCAACTGTATCTGAGTATGAAGACATCCTCCTGTCACTATCGCTAGCACTAACCCTTCGGTAAATTGAGGGTGTGAGCTATCCGATCTATGTTGTCGACGCGTTTACGTCTCGGGCTTTTGCGGGGAATCCGGCGGGGGTTTGTTTGCTGGACAAGGAAGCGGATGCGACCTGGATGCAAAGCGTCGCGATGGAGATGAATCACGCGGAGACCGCGTTTGTTCGGCGGGTGAAAGACGGATTTGAGCTTCGGTGGTTCACGCCTTCGCTCGAGGTCGATCTGTGCGGCCACGCGACGTTGGCGAGTGCTCATGTGCTGTGGGCAATCGGGCGTTTGCCGGAGGATCAAGCCGCGAAGTTTCATACCAAAAGCGGTGTGCTGGTGGCGACAAAGGAGGATCAAATCCGGCTGGATTTTCCGGCAGAACCGCCAGAAGCGGCCGCGTTGTCTGACGACGTCCGAGGGTTGAATCCGGTTTGGACGGGTAAGAATCGGATGGACTGGATGATCGAGGTCGCTACCGAAGCCGAGGTGCGCGGATTCTCGCCCGATTTCGACAACATCGAGAGCCTCGGGATGCGCGGGCTCCAGGTTACGGCAGCCGGCGCCTCGAAATACGACTTCATCTCGCGCTTCTTTGCACCGCAGGCCGGCATCCCCGAGGACCCTGTCACGGGCTCGGCGCATTGCTGCCTCGGGCCTTATTGGGGGGCTAAGCTCGGCAAGGATCGAATGCTTGCATTCCAGGCCAGCCCACGAGCCGGCGAAGTTGGAGTCGAGTTGCGCGGCGCGCGAGTCGGGTTGTACGGCGACGCGGTGATCACCCTGGAGGGTGTACTGCGGTGCTAACGTTTGAGGCCATCGACGGACCTGGCCATCCGTTGACGCCTGTGGCCCGGGAGCTTTTCGAGGAGTACGCGGCAGAGTTAGGCGTCGACCTTTGTTTTCAGGGCTTTTCGACCGAGTTGGCCGAGCTGCCCGGCAAGTACGCACCGCCAGGGGGCGTGTTGTACGTGATTTTGGATGGCGAAGCGCCGGTCGCCTGCGGCGCTCTGCGTCCGCTGGACGAGCGGACGTGCGAGCTGAAGCGAATCTACGTTCGGCCTTCGCATCGGGGCTCCGGCCTAGGGCGTCGGATTACGCTGGATCTGATGAACAGGGGGCGCGAAATCGGGTACGTGGTCGTCCGACTGGACACCATGCGGCGCCTTGGGGCGGCGGTGAAGTTGTACGAGTCGCTGGGGTTTGTCGAGATTGAAGCGTATAACTTCAATCCTGAGCCGGATATTGCGTATTTTGAACGGCCCTTGTAGGGCCTTCCGGACCCTCGTCCCCTGCCTACTTGAAGAAGTCGAAGGACTGCAAACGGTCGCGGATGGCAGCTAGGAATTTGCCGGCGACTAGGCCGTCGATGATGCGGTGGTCGTAGGTTAGGACCAAGTGCATGATCGAGCGGATCGCGATCATGTCGTCGATGATCACGGGTGTCTTCTGAATGCTGTACGTGCCCAAGATGCCGGCTTGGGGGGCGTTGATCATTGGCGTGCCGAACAGAGCCCCGTACGTGCCGGGGTTGGTAAGCGTAAACGTGCCGCCCTGGACGTCGGCCGGTTTGAGCGCGTTTGCCCGAGCCGCTTTTGCGATGGCTTCAAGGTCCTTGGCGATCTCGATCAACGTTTTAGTGTGGCAGTTTCGGATCACGGGAACGATTAGGCCCTCGTCGCCTTTGGCGCCGAGGGCGACGGCCACGCCGACATGCACTCCCTTGGTTGAAAGGATCTGATTATCGGGCGTCAGGCTGGAATTGGCGATTGGGAATTCAACCAGTGTTTCCGCCAGCGCTTTGATGAAGAAAGGCGTGTAGGTCAGCTTGACCCCGTAGGTCTCTTGGAACGTTTCCTTGTTCCGCTCGCGGAACTTGACCATGTTGGTCACGTCGACCTGGGTGACAGTCGAGACCGTTGGGACCTGAGAGCTGCGAACCATCGCATCGGCGATCATCTTTCGCATACCGACCAGCGGCGTGAGCGTCTGATCCGGGCCTGCTACGGCCGGGGCCGCAGGCTTCGGAGCAGGGGCAGCAGGCTTGGGAGCGGGAGCGGGAGCGGTCTTCGGAGCCGCCAGATATGCCTCGACGTCCTTCTTGGTGACGCGTCCTCCATCGCCTGATCCCTTGATCGACGAGAGCTGAGCTTCGCTCAGCCCTTGCTCTTTGGCGATGGCACGAACGACCGGCGTGAACCACCTTTTATCGCCGTTCTCGACCGGCACGGGTTCTTCGTCGGGAGACGGTGCGAGGGCTGGAGCGATAACAGCCGGCTTGGCCTCGTCCGGTGGCGGGGTCTGCGCGACCGGCTTGGAGGCTCCGGCTTGCTCCTCGATAATCCCCATCGCGTGGAAAACTTCGACAAGGTCGCCTTCCTTGATCAGGATCTTCGAGAGGATTCCGGTCGCCGGGGACGGCAATTCGGTGTTGACCTTGTCGGTCATGATCTCGACTACCGGCTCATCCTCTTTTACGAAGTCGCCTTCTTTCTTCAGCCAGCGGCTGACGGTTCCTTCGTGAACGGATTCGCCCAATTCGGGCATCAAAATCTCGACGGCCATCGAGTTCATTGTACCGGGCGAGATTGCCAGGCCTTACGGCCTTCGCGAGAGCTGCCGCACCTTCGGCGCTGTTTGGTTGGATGATGGCCTGGCTACCAGGCCTAACGGCCTTCGCTGGGTGCTGCCGCCCGTTCCGGGCTTCCGGAGAGAAGGCTGTGACTTTCGCATCAGCATCAGCGCCAAAGGCGCGGCAGCACACAGCGAAGGTCGTAAGACCTGGAAAACCGGCGGCAACCTCGGCAGAGCCCCGGAGGGGCGGCAGCTCACCCGAGGGCCGTAAGGCCCGAGGTGGCCTATCGGTGTAAAAAACTCCGCAGGTCTTCGGCGTTGACGCCGGGTTCGCCAGGGGCTACGTTGTTTAGCTCCCCCTGCTTCATCCAAGTCTCCAACTCGTCGACCAGTTCGAACAGGTGGTCGAAGCTCTCGACGTAGAACAGAAGCGGCTGGTAGTGGTCGATCTCGAAAGATTGGTTGATCACCCACTCCAATTGGATCGGATAGCGCTGGACATCGGGTGACTCGATGCAGTGTTCAATCTCTCCGAACGAACTCAATAACCCGCTGCCATACACCTTCATGCCATCTTTCGAATTCATCAGTCCGAATTCGATCGTAAACCAGAAGAACCGGGCCATCGCTTTGATGATGCTGGTGAGGCGACGAACTTGCTCGGCCTCGTCGGCGATCCCGCTGACCAGGTCGGCGGCCGTATGGGCGCAGTCGCCAAAACGCACCAGGGCATCGGCAAACGCCGGATCGGTATGCATCGGCACGTGGCCGGCGATGTCGTGAAAAATGTCGGGCTCGGGAAGGTAGTCGAGTTGATCCGACCGGCGGATCGTGATCGTCGTCGGAAACTCGCGGTTTCGAAGGCAATCGAAGAACATGAATGCGGGCACGTAGCCGCTCACCGGCTTGGCTTTGAAGTGCGTCAGCGGTTCCAGGAATTTGTTGACATCGTCCAACCGGGGGACAAGGCTTGGATCGAGGCAAAGCGACTCGATGCCTTTCAGGAAGTGCTCGTTGGCGTATTTCAGCCAGCGATCATGCATCCGCGAGAAAAGGCGACGCCACGCCTCATGGTTTTCATCCGAATACAGTTCGTAGGGCTGGACGATGTAAAGTTCGCCCCTTTTCTGCGCCTGCTCGATAAAGGGCGCCTGCGTCGTTGTCAGGCCTACAAGCGAATCCATTTCGGTTTGTTTTAGTTGAGCCACGTTGCTCCTCTTCAATCTCTATCCCAATTATGTCGCCAACAAGCAAAAAGGCCGCCGAGCCTTTTGACTCAGCGGCCTTTGCCTTTGCCATTCGGTCAGGCTAGATTTCGTATCGCTTGCTTCCACCGGAATCGTCATTGCCTTGGGCAATGCGCTTCACGAACGTGACCAGCTCCATCGGGTTGAACGGCTTCGTCAAATACATGTCGGCGCCGTAGTGATAGCCCTCGAAAACGTCCTTGTCCTGCGCTTTCGCGGTAAGCATGATGACCGGAAGATTCTCCGTCTCAGGCTCCCGGCGGATGGTCTTTAGGACCTCAAAGCCATCCATGTAGGGCATCATAACGTCAAGTACTACCAGGTTCGGCTTCTCGGCGCGGATCTTCTCCAGCCCCTCCTTTCCGTCGAACGCGGTGACGACGTTGTAACCTTGTCTTTCAAGGTTGACCTGGATAAGGCGCACTATGTGTCTCTCGTCGTCACAAACCAAAACTTTCAGGGGCATGGGTTCTCCTAAGCTTGTCCTCACCAAAGGTTGATGGCATCCTACCTGATGTTTCAAGTCAAGTCAAACGTCAGTTTCAAACGGGGACCTGTTCGATAGGATACCGGCCCTTTTACGTTATCTTCTTGGTTTTGAGAGATTCAACAGAATCTTGCTCAACAACGCATCATTGCCCAAATTATCGTTGTAAATCTGCGCGAAGCTACCGTCTTCAGTGGTTGAAATAGAGCTTCAAAAACAGCCTCAATTCTACGGGATCCACTGGCTTGACGAGAAAAAAGTCAACTTCGTTCTCGCCCGCCTGATAAACATAAGTTTCTTGCGCTTGCGCGGTCAGCAAAACTACCGGCATGTTTGCCAAACCGACGGTCGAACGGATGTCATTTCGAAGAGCATAACCATCCGCGTACGGCATCATCACGTCAAGGACCACGAAGTCAGGTCTTTCACGTCGAGCCGTTTCCAAGACGAGCCTGGCATCGCTTAGCGCAACGACCTCGTAGCCCGACTGTTCAAGCTCGGATTGGATCGAGTTGACCGTTTGCCGCTCGTCGTCACAGACGAGAATCTTCTTGGGCTTGACGCCAGGTTTTGGCTTGGGCGGGCGTCCAAGCAAGAATGAGATCAGCTCTGTCGGATTGAACGGCTTTGTCAGGTACAGGTCCGCCCCATACTCGTATCTCTCGAAAACGCCCTTGTCCTGCGCCTTTGCCCTCAGCATAACTACCGGCAGATTCTCTGTCTCGGCGTTCTGGCGGATAAGCCTCAGCACTTCGAAGCCGTTCATGTCGGGCATCAAGACGTCGAGAACCACTATGTCCGGCCTTTCTGAGCTAATTTTGTCCAAGCACTCCCTTCCACCGAAAGCCGTTACGACTGCGTAGCCTTGCCTTTCGAGGTTGACTTGAATTAGGCGAACAACGTGCCGCTCGTCGTCACAAACCAGAACCTTCATCGGCATTTGCGCTCCAAATGAAGTCTTCATGACGCGTCAATGTCCGAAGATCCGCTGGATGTCAGCGGGGTCGAAGGGCTTGGTTAGGTACATGTCGGCGCCTTGCTTGTAACCCTCGAAGACGTCTTCGTCCTGCGCCCGGACGGTAAGGAGGATTACCGGAAGATTCTCGGTCTCCGGGTTTTTGCGGATGGAGCGAAGGACCTCGTAGCCGTCGACGTACGGCATCATCACGTCGAGCAAGACCAGATCAGGCTTGTATTCCTTGAGTTTTACAAGGGCTTCCCTGCCGTCGAAAGCCGTCGCCACCTCATAGCCCAGCCGCTCGAGATTCACTTGAATCAGCCGGACGATATGCTTCTCGTCATCGCAGACAAGAACCTTGACAACACGTTCCGAATCATCAGCGGCCGTCTTCAGCATTGCTTCTATTCGTTCATTGTGACAGACGTCTCGCATAACCAACCTCGATGCTTCTGCTACGAAATATGGGCCGAATGGGTTCGTTGGGCCCAACAGGTAACCTTACTGAGTGAAATTGTGTCGCTTCGAACTCAGATCCAATCCGGGCGAGGCCCGATCGGGGATGGTTTACAGCGGCAAGATCTACGAGACGGACGGCGCTGCGCCCGTCGCGGTTCACGAAGCCGAAGCAGTTCGTCCTTTGGCCCCTATTCCACACGCTCCGAGCCTTCGAATCTTTAGATCGGACCTTCAACCGGAATCTTTATCCGACGATCCTGAGGAGCCGCGTTTTTTTTATGGCAATCCGATGTGTCTCGTCGGCGCAAGCCAGTTGATCACCTATCCCGACTTTGTCGACGCTCTCGGATTTCTGCCGATGGTGGCTGCCGTGCTGGTCGGCGATGCCTATCAGATCGACATTCAAGATGCAGACGACCTCATACTTGGCATCACGATGCTCAACATGTTGGTGGCAAAGGAGCGAGAACGTACCGAGTTGAGGATAGGCGCGATGGGTTCGTCGCACGACATCGGCGCCGCGATCGGGCCAGTAATCACGACGCCGGACGAATTGGAAGACAGCGTCCTCGATGCATCGGTCGGCAAGCGCTACAGCCTAAGCACGGTCGCGAGAGTAAACGGAGTCGAGCGGCTGCGCGGCAATCTGGCAGACCTCCCATTCACTTTCGCGCAAGCTATCAGCGCCGCCAGCCAAACATGCACGCTTAAATCCGGCGACATAATTGCCCTTGGCCCGGTTGTTACCAACCCGGGCAGTCCCGTCCTGCTCGATCCAGGCGACGAAGTTCAGTTGGCGATCGAAAACTTGGGAGCCATCTCCCTGAAACTCACCCTACTACAATGAGCGAAATTCAGAAGATCACACTCGACAACGGTGTTCGCGTGCTCGTCGAGACAGTTGGCCATGTCAAGTCGGCCGCCATCGGCCTTTGGTGCAAAACAGGCAGCCGGCATGAATTGGACCACGAAGCCGGCATCACCCACCTGATCGAACATATGCTGTTCAAGGGAACCGAGCGCCGGACGGCAAGGGAGATCGCCGAGGCGATCGAGGGGCGCGGCGGCTCGCTAAACGCTTTTACCGATAAGGAGTCGACCTGCTACTACTGCCGTGCGCTGGCCGACGACGTCGCCAACGGCGTGGATGTACTGGGCGACATGATGCTCCACTCGCTGATCGACCCCGAGGAGCTGAAGCGCGAGGAAGGCGTCGTCCTAGAAGAAATCAAGCGCAGCGAGGATGAGCCGAGCGACCACGTTCACGAGCTGCACCTGGAAAATCGCTGGGGCAAGCACCCGCTTGGTAAGCCGATCATCGGAACGCCGGAGTCCGTCAGCTCCTTTTCTCCCGAAGATCTCAGAAAGTATTTGGACCGTCGCTATCGGGCGGAGAACGTGCTGCTGGCGGTAGCGGGAAATGTCGACTTGGACACGGTTCGCCAGGCGGCCGAATCGACGCTCGGAAAGATTCCGCATACGACGATCGATTCCGGCCTGAGCCGGCCGGCCGGCAAAGCTTCGATCGATCAAATCGACAAGGACGTCGAGCAGGTCCACTTTTGCATCGGAACGGACGGCGCGTCGGTGTTCGACGCCGACTACTACACTTTGGCCGTGCTGGACGCAGCACTCGGCGGCAGTATGTCGAGTCGCCTCTTCCAGGAGATCCGCGAGAAGCGGGGCCTGGTTTACTCGGTCGGCAGCTACACGCTCAGCTACAGCGCGGGCGGCGCCTACACCGTATACGGAGGAACGAGTCCGCAACACTGGCCGCTGGTCCAGGAGTTGGTCAGAGCCGAGTTCGACAAGATGATGGCCGAAGGCTGCAACCCCGATGAACTGGATCGGACGAAGAGGCATATCTCCGGCAGTATCGTGCTGGCGCTCGAAGGAATGAGTTCGCGAATGATGCGCATGAGCCGCAATGAGCTCACGCACGGCAGGGACATTCCCGTTGACGAAACACTCGCAAAGATCGAGGCGGTTACGAACGAAGCGATCGTCGAGTTGGCGAGCCGAATCCTGACGCCGGAGTTGGTCAACACGACCGCCATCGGCCCTTTTAGCGAGTAGCTTATGAATTCCTTTTTGCCGTTCGTCGAAACTGCGACGCGGGCCGAATCGAAGGAGGATCTGCTTACGCAGCTTGCTTCGGCTTGCGTAGCAAACGTCCCTTGCGATTCCTGCGACATCTTGTACCGCGAAGCCGGCGACGGTCTCGTGCTGCGAGCCAGCAGCGTCTTCCCAGAGTTGAACAATCGGCTGAAGCTCGGCAGGGGCGTCGGCTTGTCCGGACAGGTTTTGGTAACCGGGGAGCCGGTGTTCATCCCGAAGCATGCAACCAAGGACCCCAACTACGCTAAATACCCCGGGTTCGTCGATCACCTCTTTGAGGCGTTGGTGATCATCCCTCTCTTTGGAGCTTCAACCCAACCGTACGGCGTTCTGCTATTCCGCCGAGCGAAACCTTGGCGCTTCAGCCCCGCCGAAAAGCAGAGGCTGATCGAGGTTTCCGAGGTCGTTTCTGCGGTCGTGCGAAGCTACAACGCCGCGTACCAGGTCGGCGCCCAGATCAACCGCCTGGGCGCATTGAGCGAGGTTTCCAGAACCATCGCAACGAGCCCCTACCTTGAGGAGATCCTCCAACTGCTGGTCAACCTCACCGCCCAGCAGTTCAACTACCGCGTTTGCACCGTACGCCTTCTCGATGAGGGACGGGGCGAACTGGTGCTTCGAGCGACGCAGGCTCCGGCGAAAGCCTATCAGCGCAAGCGGGCCATCAAGCTGGGCGAGTCGATCGCCGGTCGAGCCATCGCAGAGAATCGCCCGATCATCGTTCGCGACGTTCAGGTCGAGGACGACTACATCGGACATGACCTTGCCGTGGAGCAAGGGTTGCGCTCGATGATATGCGTTCCACTGACGTTGCAGGATCGGCCAGTCGGGGTTTTGAGCTGCTACACCAGCGAAGTCCGAGACTTCTTGCCGAATGAAATCGAGGCGCTGGAAACGCTTGCCAAACAGGCGGCGGTTTCCATCGAGCACGCAAAGCTGGCGGTGCGCAACACACTGATGCAAGAGATGCATCACCGGGTGAAGAACAACCTGCAGCAGGTCGCTTCCCTGCTGCGGCTTCAGATGCGGCACAGCAACTACAAGTCGCTTGAGGAGGCCTTGAACGACTGTCTGGGGCGAATCCTGGCCATCGCATCGGTCCACGACCTACTCAGCCGCGAAGACCTCGACCACGTCGGTATCCGGTCGATCGCCGAGATGCTGGTTCACCACCAGCAAAGTTCGCTGATGCTGCCCGACCGGCAGATTCAGTTCGAAGTAAGGGGCTCCGACGTGATTCTCAACATGTCACAAGCCACTCAACTCGCGCTGGTTCTAAACGAATTGATCCAGAACGCGATGGAGCACGGTTTCAAAGTCACCCAAGACGGCGAAATCCACATCAACGTGGAAGAGAACAACGAGGAAGTCTCGGTGTGGGTCTCGAACAGCGGCGACAGCCTGCCCGAGGACTTTGACCCCAGCGTTGTAAGCAACCTCGGCCTAAAGATCGTCGACAACCTTGCCCGCGCACTTGGAGGCCGGTTCAAAATGTCGAACGTCCTCGGCTGGACCGTCTCCGAAGTGAAGTTCCCGAAAGGCTCTTCCGAATAGCCGAAGCGCGGACTTCAGTCCACGCTCCTTGGTTGGCGGTAACCTGGTGGGCCAACCGTCATGCGTATTCGAACTTTGTCCCTTTTTTGCCTCTGTGTTTTGGCCCCGGTGAGTTTCGCGCAGAAAAAGCCACTAGACCACTCAGTTTATGACTCGTGGAAGTCGATCCGCGGAACTTCCCTTTCCCACGACGGCAAGTGGATCTTGTACGTGATCGCGCCGCAGGAGGGGGATTCGAACGTCGAGGTCAAGTCGATCGCCGGAGACAAAACCTACTCGTTCGCCCGAGGGGGAACAGTCCAGTTCAGCAACGATTCGAAGTTCGTTGTTGCCACAGTCGTCCCCGCGTTCGCAGACGTACGGAAGGCGACAAAGGACAAAGTTCCGGCGGCAGACATGCCGAAGAATTCGTTGCTCATCCTGAACTTGACCACCGGCGAGCAGACGAAGATCGACCAAGTCACCTCGTTCCAGCTCCCGGCCGAAGACAGCGGATGGCTTACGTATAGGCCGGAGCCCCCTAAGCCGCCCACCGGCTCGGCTTCGACTCCGCCTCCGGGCGGTCAGCGAGCCGGAGGAGCCGGGCGGCGCCCCGCTGCTCCAGGTGGCACAGCAGCCACCACCAGCCCGAACGGCGCGCCGCTAGTTATCCGCAGCCTTTCAACCGGAAAAGAACAACGGATCGAAAACGTTGGTGACGCCGTCATGCCTAAGAGCGGCAAGGTCCTCGCCTACACGATCGTTTCCAAGGAAGGCAAAGACGATGGCGTTTACTGGCTCGACCTGGTGACGAACGGCAAGAAGACGGCTTCGAAGGGCAAGGCCAAAGTCGCAAAGATCGCCGTTAGCGACAAGACGACATGCCTAGCTTTCTTAAGCGACAAGCTGCTCGAGGTAGTCGCGCCGGCCCCGGCAAAACCTGACGCCAAGTCCGCCACTCCACAGCCGGAGAAGAAGAAGGATCTCGCTCTTTATCTTTATGACCCCAAGACGGACAAGACAGAGCGCCTCGCCGGAGACGAAACGCCTGGCCTGCCAAAGGGCTGGGTGATCGGGGACAACAGCCAGCTCGGCTTCTCCGAAAACGGCGCACGCGTGTTCTTCGGAACGGTTCCCAAACCGGCCGAGGAGAAGAAGGACGATACGCCGGACAGCGAGAAGGTCAGCGTCGACGTCTGGAACTGGAAGGACAAGCGAATCATGCCGCAGCAGATCCTCCAGGCCGCTGCCGAGCAAAGACGAACTCACCAGGCCGTCGCACTCCTCGACAGCCATAAGATCCTTCAATTGGAAACGGAGGAGATGCCTGCTGTTACAGTCAGCAAACGAGGGGATGGAGACTATGCCATCGGCTCTTCTGACCTTGACTACCGCCTTCAGGCGTCTTGGGATTCCGATTTCGCCGACTACTACGTCATCGACATGCGAACGGGCAACGTGAGACCGCTGCTGCACCGTTCCGAGGCAGGCATTTCGTTCTCGCCTGACGCCAAGTATCTATGCGGTTACGACGCCGAAACGAGGCAGTATTTCGTGGTCGATCCGGTTACGCTGAAGCGAACCGACTTCAAGATTCCTACCCCTCTGTTCAACGAGTTGGAGGATACGCCGAGCACGCCCTCGCCTTACGGCGAAGCCGGATGGACGAAGAACGACGCCCGGCTTCTGGTTTACGACGCATACGACATCTGGTCGATCGACCCGGCCGGCAGGATTGCGCCGGTATGTCTGACTGACGGCCGCCTGAGGACGCTTCGATTTCGGTACGTCTCGACCGATCCTGAAGCCAGGTCGATCGACCTGGGCAAACCGATGCTGCTTTCGGCATTCAACACCGACAGCAAGGCCGCCGGCTTTTACCGGTTCGAAGCCAATTCCTCCCATCCTCGACCAGACAAGCTACTTTTCGAAAACAAGCTCTTCGGTTCGCCGCTAAAGGCCAAGAACGCCGACGTCATCGCTTACACCCGCCAGGATTTCGTGGAATTTCCGGATGTGTGGGTTGCGAAGCCGGACTTCACGAACTCCAAGAAACTGAGCAATGCGAACCCGCAGCAGGCTCAGTACAACTGGGGTACGGCGGAGTTGGTTAACTGGATCTCGGCCGATGGACAGCGGCTTCAGGGCCTTTTGATCAAGCCGGAAAACTTCGCGTACGGCAAGAAGTATCCGATGATCACCTACTTCTATGAGCGGCTGTCGGACACGCTGAACGCCTATCACCCGCCTGCCCCTAGCGCGTCAACCGTCAACCTGAGCTACTTCGCCAGCAACGGGTACGTGATGTTCGTTCCCGACATCCCTTACAAGACGGGCTATCCCGGCGAGAGTTCGATGTCCGCAATCGTGTCGGGCGTGTTGAGCATCGTGAACCGGGGATACATCGATCCGACGAAGCTCGGCATCCAGGGTCAGAGTTGGGGCGGCTACGAAGTGGCGTATCTGGTCACGCAGACCAACCTGTTCAACTGCGCCTGCTCGGGCGCCGCCGTCGCCGATATGTTCAGCGCCTACGGCGGCATCCGGTACGGCACCGGCATCCTGCGCGAAGGTCAGTACGAGCACGGCCAGAGCCGGATCGGCGGTTCGATTTGGGACAAGCCGCTTCGATACCTGGAGAACTCCCCCCTGTTCTGGCTGGATAAGGTTCAGACGCCGCTATTGATGATGCACAACGACAAGGATGGCGCCGTTCCCTTCACCCAGGGAATCGAGCTTTTCTCAGGCCTGCGCCGCCTCGGAAAACCGGCCTGGTTGGTCTCTTACAACGGCGAGGACCATAACCTGGTTGAGCGCAAAAACCGGAAAGATTGGTCGGTCAGGCTGTCGCAATACTTCGACCACTTTCTCAAAGGCGCCCCGATGCCCGTCTGGATGTCGAAAGGCGTCCCCGCTACGCAAAAGGGCAAGACCTTCGGCTTCGAGTTAGATGCGGACAGCGGGAAGTGATGCCTTAGCACTCTAGATCAAGCAAAAGCCGAAGTTCCAGTTCGTCCCGAAGCGGGATTCGTTCGCTGCCGACGAGGGGTATCTCGGGTTTCACCATGCGAGCCCGCGTGATCGTGTCGCGATGAAGGGCGTGCAAGAAGAAACCGCGCCGCTGGTA
>Ga0206901_1081_pt1 | contig 15793 bp, 7 predicted proteins | sample Alteio_BWOrgHeat_47_FD_152936 | JGI IMG/M metagenome (GOLD analysis project Ga0206901, IMG submission 152936) | Enriched cells from forest soil in Barre Woods Harvard Forest LTER site, Petersham, Massachusetts, United States -... | ecosystem: Environmental > Terrestrial > Soil > Temperate forest > O...
TGGTTCCATCATGCCGGAGTGGCCAACCATGTCAGCGTTGGCGAAGTTGACGATTATGACGTCGAAGGCGGTGTCGCCGATGGCCTTGATAACGGCGTCGGCGATGCCTGGCGCAGACATTTCGGGGGCGAGGTCGTAGGTTGCAACCTTTTGGGAGGCGACGAGGGCGCGATCTTCGCCCGGGAAAGGTTTCTCGATTCCTCCGTTGAAGAAGTAGGTTACGTGTGCGTACTTCTCGGTCTCGGCTACGCGGAGGTTGCGGAGATTGGCTTGCGCCATAAGATTCGCGAGGAGGTTGTCCATCGATTCGGGCGGGATGACGATGGGAAGTTGAAAGTTTTTATCGTACTGGGTCATGCAGACGTAGTGGAGGTCAACGGGAACCTCGTTGAGGGGGATGGCAGCATCGAGCTCGGCGGCTTTCGGCAGGGCGTGCCCCTGGGATCCTGCAGGGTCGTTGGTGAGACCGGAGCGCCGGGTGAGGACGCGTGTGATCTGACGTGCTCGGTCGGCGCGGTAATTGAAGTTGATGACAACGTCGCGGTCGCGGATGAGCCCGACGGGAGCGTTATCGCTGGGGTTTATGCAGGTGAAGGGGGGAACGAACTCGTCGGTGACGCCGTTGTTGTAGAGTTCCTTGATTCGTTCGATGGGGCTGATGTAGGCCCCACCTTCGGGGTGGCCGGTGACCATGGCGTCAAAAGCTTGTCTTTCTTTTTCCCAGCGGAGGTCGCGGTCCATAGCGTAGTAGCGACCGCTGACGCTCGATAACAGGCCGACACCATACTCGTAGAACTTGCGCTGCAGTTCCTGGAGAAAGCCAAGACCGCTGGTAGGTAGGGTGTCGCGGCCATCCATGAAGGCGTGGACGTAGACGTGGGAGAGGTGCCGCTGGGCGGCCATGCGGATAAGGGCGTCGAGGTGGCGCTGGTGCGAGTGGACTCCGCCGTCCGAGAGGAGGCCGATGAGGTGGAGAGCCCTTCCTTTTTGCGCGGCGAGATCATAGGCCCGGACCAGCGTTGGGTCGGTGTAGAAAGTGCCGTCGAGGATGGCGGTATCGATTCGTGTCATGTCCATGCGCACGATTCGACCGGCGCCGAGGTTGAGATGGCCGACTTCCGAGTTGCCCATCTGACCGTCGGGGAGTCCGACGAAGTGTTCTGAGGCGCGGAGCAGAGTATTGGGATATTCGTAGAGCAGCTTGTCGTAGGTGGGTTTGCGGGCCTGAGCGATGGCGTTGCCGTGAGTCTCGGGGCGATAGCCCCAGCCGTCGAGGATAGTGAGAACAATGGGTTTGGACATACGGTGTCAGGATACCAAGACGAGATGTTGGGGGGCTTGATGCCGACGGCGCGTCTTGGCATCTCCCCACGGGTATCTATTTGTGCAAAGGGTTCGAAAGATTATGGTTGAGTGCTTAGTACCTAGCTCCTACTTTTAGCTGCTGGGTTTGTCCGGTCTGTCTCTCTTACCCTCTTGTGGTTCAGAGCGAAGGCGGGTTTTGAGCCGGGCCTTCTTTTTCTATCTCATTCTATTTTTATCGAACTGAGTAAAACGAAATACCAGGTTTAGTTTTTGGTTCAGGTTATTGATTATTGGTTAGTTACAAATTTTCGAACGAGCGATTGCAGTCTTATCGGATCTGCATGTGAGTTTACTGAGCTTCTCGAGGCTTTTGGATGAGGAATAGAGTGGAGCTGAGTTTTGGAGGGCGGATGGGATGAGGCATTTTGTGCGGAGATGGGTGTTTTGTCTGGCGGTAGGTTGTTTGGCAGGTGGTTTGTCGATGGGGATGTCCGCTCAGTCGGGCAATGTGGGTGGGGGGAATGTAGCTTCGCCTTCGCTCGAGAAGACGGAGTGGAAGCTGACGAAGCTCGGGGATACGGCTGTGACAGCGGACGATCCGCATCGGTGGCCCAATTTGTTGCTGGATCCTGTTTCGAAGCGGACGAGCGGGTTGGGCGGGTGCAATCGGATTACAGGTGGATATGAGTTGACCGGGGAACGGCTGACCTTCGGACATATGGCCGCGACGATGATGATGTGTCCGAGTGGGATGGATACGGAACAAAGGTTTTTGAAGGCGCTAGGGCAGGTGAAGCGATGGAAGATTCTAGGCCGGGAGTTGGAGTTGATGGATGGGGATGCGAAGGTAATGGCTACGTTTGAGCCGGCGGCTTCGGCTCACTGATAGGCTTTTTTAGGGCGCCTTAGCCTTCCAAAGACATCCCCGGGCGAGATTTCCCCGCGCGTGGAAGTGACGCCATAGTTCTTCTCTCACAATTTCTGTAACGGACCTCGAGCTCTTGTTCACTATTCCACGCAATCGGGATGTGGATAGAGCAGCTCTTTCGTGCGGAGGTCTCTATGGCTACATTTAATTTTGCAGACGTGAAGCAGAATTACGATCCTTCTGCTCCGCAGGTGCGGTTTCGCGCGCAGGGTTTGGAGGCGGCATTTTTAGATCCTGCGGCGCAGTTGCCGAAGGTTCCAGCGTGGCCCGCCGATGGAGTGCCCCAGCCAATTACACTGAATTCCTTGCCTGATGAGATGGATGATCTCTCGCGATTTCGCGGGTATGACGCGGTGGTGGTGACGTGGACGGCCGCGGAGGGTGCGGCGCTGGCTTCGCTGATGACGCCGAACAACCCGACGACTAGTTGGTTTGAGTATCGGCATGACATTGCTAGCTATATTCCGCTTGTGACGGGTGGAGTTGCGCCATTCAACAGCAAACAAGAGGAAATGTCACGGTACTTTCATAGCCTGGGGATTTACTTTCCCGTGCAGATTGGGAAAATGAAGGTATTGCTGTTCAAGTGCGGCCTACATCTGGCTTATGACGGGCCGGCTACTCCGGTGAAGAAGCTGATGACAGAGATTGCAACGACGGTGAAGCCGAGGATTTTTATTACGACGGGAACGGGCGGCGGAGTTGGAAAAGATGTGTTGCTGAGCGACGTGGTGGTGGGGCGAACGGTACGGTTTGACTGCTCGGGACAGTTCAAAAATGAGCCATGGTGCAATAAGGAGTTTACGGCTACGACTCCGGCGGCGGACGCGTTTGCGGCGGCAACTCCGGAGTTGCTAACGTTCAATTCGGCTCGGGTGCCGAATTCGCGCAGGGTTCCCAGGATATGGCAGGCGGCGACAGATACGATTCTGACGACAGACGTGTTTGCGTTTGATGAGTCAACGAATCACTTCAAGCTTGAGGGTAAGGGGCAGATGCGAGATGGGCGACGCAATGGTGGCGTATGCCTTGCAAGGGATCGAGGAGCTGGAGTGGTATGCGATACGGAATGCCTCAGACCCGCAGATTCCGAACCCTAATAATAATTTGCGGGAGGCGGAGAATCAGGCGGGGCAGATTTATGCGAAGTATGGTGGGTTGACGACTGCCTCGAGCGTGATTGCGAGCTGGTCTTTGATTTATACGGCAGGAAAAAAGAATGGGGTCCACGGCGTCAGGGCTTAGCGCCTCATTGGCACTGATGACACCGATTTACTTCTTGTCGAGTGCGGACTTCAGGTTGAGGCGTTGATGGATTTTCGGGAGTTCCTGCCAGGGATCTTTTTTGAGGCGGGATTTCCATTCATCGAAGTTGATGACCGGGAAGATCGGACGGATGGATTGTTTGAGTTCGGCCCAGTTGAGAGGCATGGAGACGCCCACTCCTGGACGTGAGCGGGGTGAGAAGGGTGCGACCGCGGTGGCGCCTCGTTCGTTGCGGAGGTAGTCGAGGTAGATACGGTCTTTGCGGGCGGCCTTCGTCATTTTCGTGAGATAGAGAGTGGGTTGCTGCTGCTCCATGGCGAGGACGAAGGTGTGAGCGAATTGCTTGATCGCGGGCCACTCATTGTCGGGCCTGATGGGGACTACGACGTGGAGGCCTTTGCCTCCGGTGCTCTTGAGGAAGGATTCCAGCTTGAGGCCGGAGAGATGGCGTCGGATTTCGAGTGCGCTGTCGGCGAGGGTGCGCCAAGAGATGGTAGGGTCCGGGTCGAGATCAAAGATGATTCGGTCGGGGCGCTCGAGGTTGTCGTTGGTGGACCCCCAGGGGTGAACCTCGAGTACACCAAGTTGTGCAAGGCCAGCAAGTGCTTCCGGCGTGGAGAGTGTGATGTAGGGTTCGACTTTGCCGTTTTTGTCGGCGATATCGATGGAGTCGATGCCCGGCGGGAGTGTGTTGTTAACGTGCTTCTGGAAGAAGCAGGGATGGCCTGTGCCTTCTGGGCAACGGACGAGCGAAAGTGGACGATTAGAGACGAAGGGGAGCATGTGCTCCGCGATGGCCCAGTAGTAGTCGGCCAGTTGCTGTTTGGTGAGATGCGATTCGGCATCGAGAATCTTTTCGGGGTGGGTTAGGCGGATGGGGACGCGATCGGTTATGTCGGTTTCCGGTTGCTTCTTCGGAGATTTCCCTTCGGGGGACGTGGTCTTCTTTGGCCTTGGCGTGATGGTTTTGGCAGCGACCGGCTCTATGGCGTTGTGCGATGCCTGATTGGCTGCGGGGTGCTTTGGAAGCATGACGGGCACTTCTCGACGGACTTCCTTGGCGGGCTTGTCATCGCGAAGACCTTTGAAGGCGGCCTGTCGAACTACATTGTCGGCGGTCCATGTTGCGAACTGAACCTGAGCGACGAGTTCGGGTTTGACCCAGATTCCGTCTTTCCGAGCTTCGGCTGGGGGTTTCTCGAATGGAGTTTCTTTGGTGCGGAGTTTTTCGAGTTGCGTGCGAATGACGCTGTGAGTTTTTTGGTTGAAGCCAGTGCCGGTGCGGCCTGCGTAGATAAGTTTGCCGTCCCGATAGTAGCCGAGCAGGAGCGCTCCGACTCCGTGGATCCCCGTGTGGCCTTTCGCGGGGAGGGTGAATCCCCCGATGACGAACTCCTGCTCGTGAACGCATTTGATCTTGAGCCAATCGCTGGTGCGGCCGGAGATGTATCGGCCATCGGCGCGCTTGGAGACGATGCCTTCGGCGTGAAGCTCGCAGGCTTTGCGGAAGATCTCCGTGCCGTTGGAGTCGAGGTGCTCGGAGTAGCGGATGTATTCGCCGGAGCTGGTGAGGAGGCTGTCCAGGATGGCTTTGCGTTCGAGGAGCGGACGGTTGCGAAGATTGCGGCCATCGAGGTGGAGGAGGTCGAAGATGAAGTAAGTGAGCGGTTTTTTGGGGTCTTCCTGAAAGGCGGCTTGTAGGTCAGCGAAGCTGGTGTTGCCTCTTTCATCGAGGACGACTACTTCGCCGTCGAAGATGGCCTGATGACATGGAAGAGTGGAGACCTGCGTGGCGATGGTCTTCATGCGGTGCGTCCAATCGAGGCCGGTGCGGGTGAGGAGCCGGACGCGTGGGCCTTCTTTGCGGCCCTGAATGCGGTAGCCGTCGAGTTTTAATTCGTGGAGCCAGCCTTTGCTGGCAGGTGGGGTTTCGGATTGCTGGGCTAGTTGCGGGGGGATGAATTCGGGGAGATTTTCTTTTGGTGCTTCGGAGGGTGGGGAGATGGGCTTGGTCTTTTGTTGCGCTTTGAATGGAGTGGGCGATCTTGCGGCGGGTTGTTGTGGCTGCTCGTCGATGCGTTGCCACGGTTTGTCTGTGGCGGTGTGTTTGGAGTGCCAGACGTGGTCTTCGCTGGCGGCGATTTGTTCGAGGGAGCGGCCGGTGACGACACTGTTGGGTTCGCCTTCAGTCACGGACGGATCGGATTCGGAGCGTTCGTAGTCGTCGTGCTCCTTGATGAGAAGCCAGTTGGGTTTGCTGGCGTTGGCGAACTTGCCGCCCATGCGAATGAGTGCCCACTTCCCTTTCATTTTTGTGCCGTGCATGATGAATTTGAGACTGCCGGTGCGGAGACCTTCGTCGATGTCGGTGTGGCCAGGTTGCGGCTCCCACGTGCCGTTATCCCAGAGCATGACGGTGCCGCCACCATACTGCCCTTTGGGGATGATGCCTTCGAAGCCGCCGTATTCCATGGGGTGATCTTCAACCTGGACGGCGAGGCGTTTGTCTTTGACAACGTAGCTGGGGCCTTTGGAGATGGCCCAGCTTTTGAGCACGCCGTTCCAGCCGAGACGGAAGTCGTAATGGAGATGCGAGGCAGCGTGTTTCTGGATGACGAAGGGGAGCGCGGTGGACTTTGCGGATTTGGATGCACCACTGGGTTCGGCGGTGATTTTAAAGTCGCGCATGGAGCGGTAGCGGGATAGCTGCTCGTCGATGGCGTTAGAGGCTTTGTTGCGTGCGCTGGTGGCAGGTTTCATTGACGGCGTAGCTGCAGCTTTTTTCGCGGCAGTTTTTCTGGAAGGAGTTTTTTTGGTGGCGGATTTTTGCAGCGTCGTTTTTTTGGTCGTCATGGCAGACTAAGCGGACTTGCGCTTTTTCGCGGTGGATTTTGGTTTGACCAAGGTGAGGCCTTTTCTCGCGCCAGTGGGAGATTTCTTTGCGGAGTCGGTGTCGCCCTTGACACTTTTGCGGAGGGCGTCCATGAGGTTGATAACTTTGGCGCGCTTCGGCACGGGTTCTTCCGTTGGCAACGGTTCGTTTTTGACTTTGGCCTCGACTAGTTCTTTGAGGGCGGTCTCATACTCATCTTTGAATTTGTCGGGGTTGAACTTTGCTGATTTACGTTTGATGAGCTCTTTTGCGAGCGAGAGCTGGTCTTCGTCGACGGAGACCTTCTTGATGTGGCCGAAGTAGGTTGCAGGGTCACGGAGCTCTTCGGCATAACGCATGATGTAGGCCATCATGCCAGAGAACCTTTCGTCCGCAGACGGTGCGATGGCTACGAGATGTTCGCGGCCACCGAAAGCGATCTTTCCGAGGGCTACCTTTTTTGTGGTCTGAAGAGCTTTGCGGACTACGGCGAAGGCTTCCCCCTGGGTGTCGCTCTCGGGAGTAACGAAGTAAGGTTTCTCGAAGAAGGACGGGGGGATTTCTTCTTCGTCGACGAATTGTTCGACGGCGAGGGTGTGACGCGATGGGATGCGGAGGTGCTCGATCTCTTCGGGCTCGATGGTGACGTACTGACCTTTGCGGTATTCGTAACCTTTGACGATTTCGTCTTTTTCTACTGGACCCTCGTCGGCGGAGATTTTTTGATGGTGGATCCGTTCTCCTGTTTTGCGACTCAGCTGATGGAAGCGAATTTCACTTTTGGCTTCGATGGCGGGAAAGAGTTTGACGCCAAAGGAGACGAGGGAGATTTGAATCTGTCCGGACCAATAGGGGCGAGCCATGAGTGTTCTCCATTTGATAAGAGGCAGGCAGATGCGCGAAAGATGCTTGTTTTTCTGTATGGGATGGTAACAAACGCTGGCGAATCAGGCCTGTAGGCGGAAGAGCGGCCAAGGACCGCCAGATTACAGAAGTCGATTGTGATGGGCAACCTTTTTGTGCGTGAGACAACCCCGTTTCGTTTCAGCGCACCTTAAGACTCACTGGCCTAGGCTCTCGTTCGATTGAGCCGGCGTTGCTGCGGATGAGTAGGGCGTTCTGAGGTTGACGCGCGTCTTCCGCTTTTAATAGGCACGCATTTCTCGACGATTAACGCGGTGTCCAGCACATCCTCCGTGAGAGGGGATAGACGCTCCTTACGGGAAAAAATGATTGCCTGCGCGCTGACACGTACGCGATCAACCCGCCTAACGACTGTTCATCTTTTTTCGGAGGAGTTTTATGAAGATCGGACGATTCTGTTCCCTGGCAAAGGCTGTCCTTTTTGGTTTCACGCTTGCAACAAGCCCGCTGGCGTATGGCCAGTTCAGTGCGAGTTTGGAAGGTACGGTGCAGGATACGAGCGGGGCCATCATTCCCAAAGCGACAGCGACGCTGACGAATCTTGGGACACAACAGACTCTCACCGCTGTGACAAACGACACCGGATTTTACCGGTTTGGTGAACTGGCTCCGGCGCACTACAAGCTGGTCGTGACCGCTACCGGATTTAAGACTTCTACCTATGAAGATATTTCACTCGCGGCGGAGAGCTCGCGTGATTTGAATGTGAGTTTAAGCGCTGGTGGGGCGAGCGATACGGTTACAGTGAATGCGAACGAGACGCCGGTGCTACAGACGGGGGATGCGAATATTCAGTCGACGATTGATGGGAACACGATTCAGAAGCTGCCGACGTACGGAGCGGATCCGTATGAGGTGCTGCGACTGACGCCGGGGATTACGGGCGATGGCGCGCGGAGCGGAACGGGCACGGCTGTGTTTCTGCCAAATGCGGCAGGGCCCGGTGGGTCGAACAGTGGAGTTTTTCAGACGGAGAATCAGGTTCAGATTTCCGCAGATGGGCAGCGCTCCGCGGATAACAATTTTATGGTGGATGGAGTGAGCGTCAATTCGTTGACCCATGGCGGGTCGGCGGTGGTGACTCCGAATGAGGAGGCAGTAGGGCAGATTACTACGGTATCGACTTCATACGACGCATCGGACGGACGGAATTCCGGCGCGCAAATCAAGGTGGTAACGAAGAGTGGAACGAATGATTTGCATGGCGGCTTGTTTTTTCTTTATGACGAGCCGGGATTGAATGCCTTCAATAAATATGGCGGGCCTGCGGCGGGAACTTTGCCCGTGAAGGTGACGAATAAACAGAGGAGCTACGCCGCTTCGCTGGGCGGGCCGATCGTGAAGAACAAGCTGTTTATCTTCGGGTCGTATCAGGGATTCAAGCTCTCGAACGATAACAGTGTGACAGCTTATGTGGAGACGCCGGGGTACCGGTCTTCTGTGATTGCGAACCGGCCGGGTGGCGTGACGTCGAAGATTCTTTCTAATCCAGGTGTGGTGCCAAGGATTGAGGCGATTATTGCCCCGAATTGCAGCGGATTTAACACATATACGCCGCCGGGATCGACGACACCACAACCAACCTGCCAGGTAGTGAATGGGGGTCTCGACATCGGTTCGTTGACGCCGGGCGGGGCCTCACAGTTAGGGGTGTTCCCCGCTGCTCCTTATGGCGGGGGTCTGGATGGTGTTGCGGACGTCGAGAATGCGCAGCTGTTTGTTCCGGCACATAGTCGGGGCAATCAGTTCAATGGCCGTGTGGATTATCACGTGACGGATAAGGATCTGGTTGCGGGAAGCGTGTACTTCACGAAGCTGGACAACTATGGAATTTCCGGGACGGCCGGGTCTAGGCCGAATGCGGATGTGCCGTTCAAGCCGCTCAACTCGGCTGGGACACTGATTTACATTCATACGTTTTCGCCTTCGTGGCTAAACGAGGCTCGGGGGAATGGAACACGGTTTGCTGAAAATGGTTTGAACGATGCGGGCAATACGGTGAATTATGGATTGCCGTACATCAATGTACAGACGCTGCCATTTCCAATTCAATACAACCCGATGTTTTCTTCGACTTCGCCAGCAGTGTTCGCGGAGAACACGTATGAGATACGGGACATGGTGACGCACACGTGGGGCGCACATACGATTCGCTTTGGCGGTGAGTTTCGATGGGAGCAGGACAACGATAATTTGAACGGGCAGCAGAGGCCAACGTATGCGTTCCAAGGGTTGTGGACGTTGGCCAACGATGCGGCGATCTTTGAACAGGTGGCTGCGAATCCGGTGACGGGCGGCACTCCGTTGACACAGCGGTATTTTAGGTCGGAGGATATTTCGGCATACGTGCAGCATGACTGGAAGGCAACGCCGAACCTGACTTTGAATATGGGACTGCGGTGGGAGGACTTTACTCCGTTGCGGAATAAGGGATTTTTGATCAATTATCCGGTGCTGGGAACTACTCCCGGGCGTGAGCTGATCGATATTACGCTGCAGCCTAAGAATCATCTCTGGGAGGCGCAGAACCATAACTTCGCACCGAAGTTTGGCTTTGCATATACGCCGGCGATATTTAACCGCAAGACTGTAGTTCGCGGCGGATTCGCGATGGCTTATAACCATCTCGATATTGGCTTGTTCAATCCTGCGCTGGAAGACGGGCCGGGGGTTGCTTCGTTCGGGCTTTGCTGCGGGGCCAATGGAAATACGGCAGGGATTATTTATGCGACGGGGACTTCGAATTCGCCTTCGAGTTTTCCGGCGAATCCGGCTTTGAAGACGGGGATTGGGCCGAATGGATTTCCGCTCCAGGTTGGTGGAGCTGCGCAGAGCACCAGCTTTGAGGTGTATGGTGCGCTTCCGAATACGAAGTATCCGCTCAGCTATTTGTATTCGCTGGATATGCAGTTTGAGCTGCCCTATCAGTTGGTGTTGACGGCTGGGTATGCGGGAAGTGAGGGGCATCACTATGCGCGGCTGGTCAATCAGAACTTCATCTTCAACCAATGCGTTCCTGCTACCTTGAACTGCACAGGAACGAATGTGAAGACTCCAGTGAGCGCTGGATATTTTGCGCAAACGGATTCGAATATGAACTACAACTCGCTGAACCTAACACTGGTGCGGAGGATGAACAACGGGTTTACAGCAGCAGCGAACTATACCTATTCGAAGTCACTGGATCAGGTTTCGAATGGAGATGGAGCGAACTCGAATGCGAACCAGACTAATCCTGCAAATAATGCGAGTGAGTGGGGGCCTTCGGACTACGATACTCGGCACCGGGTTACGGTGTCGGGCGTGTATGAGTTTCCGCATGTTCACTCGCAAAACTTTGCCGTGAAGGCATTGGCGGATGGCTGGCAGGTGAACGGAATTCTGACGTATCACTCGGGGTTCCCGTGGACTCCGGTTACATTCAATCTACAGACAGTGCCAAACCAGATTGGCGCGGCTCCGGCAGGACCGGTGCGGCCACTGGCTTATAACGGCCAGGCGGGAAACAGCTGTTCGAATAATGCATGGCTGACGGGGTCGAATTTCTCGAACCGCACGACGGCGAATCCGGGCGGCGGCAATTATTTTTCAACAACCTTGCCGCCGACTTTCCAGTACACGCCCGGGATTGGGAGAAATAGCTTCCAGGGGCCTTGCTACTTTGATGTGGATATGAGTGCAGCAAAGGAGTTCGGGTTCGATAAGTGGGACCATCACATGTTGCTCCGGTTCCAGGCGAACTTTTATAACGCGTTCAACAAACTGCAACTGTTGCCGGTTACGAATGGCAACGCGAACCCAGCGGCAAATATTCAGAACAAGTTCTTTGGAGTCGCGCAGGGTGCGGATGCCGGGAGGCAGATCGAGTTTTTGGCAAGATTCCAGTTCTGACGTTGTTTCAACCACTCTCACCTCTGGGCGCGGTGGCGTTCAGGGGTGATTTTTTCTTTAGGCGTGTAGTCTTTGGAATATTGTCTTTCGCGGAGTGAAGTATGCCGAAGAGATTATTTGGTCTTTGTGTTGTTGCTTGGCTCGTTGGTTTTTTCGGGTCGGCGGTTTATGGTCAGACGGATGGCTCGGTTGATGTGACGATCGATGCGCGGGACGCGGGAACTCCTTTTCCTCACTTCTGGGAACAGATCTTCGGGTCGGGGAGAGCGGTGCTTTCATTGCGGGACAGTTATCGACAGGATCTGAAGAGCGTGAAGGGGATAACAGAGCTCGATGCAGTGCGCTTTCACGGCATTTTTATGGATGACGTTGGACTCTATGATCCGAATGCGCAGACGCAAAATCCGGGGCAGGCTGCAGTGACTTCGAATCAGAGTTCGCCATACAACTTTTCTTATGTGGATCAGATTTATGACGGACTGCTCGCCAGTCATGTGCGTCCATTTGTCGAGTTGAGTTTTATGCCAAAGAAGATGGCTTCCGATCCGAATGCCCTTCACGCGTTCTGGTACAAGCAGAATGTTTCGCCGCCAAAGGATTATGCGTTGTGGGATGCGATGATCACCGCGTTCGCGCAACATCTGGTAAGCCGATATGGGATTGAAGAGGTTTCGAAGTGGAAGTTTGAAGTCTGGAATGAGCCAAATATTGATTTCTGGGTGGGAGATCCGAAGCAACCCACTTATTTTGAGTTGTACGATCACACGGCGCGGGCGATTAAGAAGGTTAATCCGCGGTTGATGGTGGGCGGGCCCTCGACGGCGCAGGCCGCGTGGGTTGGAGCGTTTTTGCAGCATTGCAAGGAAAAGAATGTGCCCGTGGATTTTGCGACGACTCATGTTTATGCGAACGATACTGCGAAGGATGTCTTTGGGACGATGGAGCAGATTCCGCGTGACAGGATGGTGTGCCGAGCGGTGAAGAAGGTACATGACGAGATTGCGGCTTCGCCGCTCCCGAAGACGCCTTTGATCTTCAGCGAGTACAACGCGAGCTATGCGAATGAACCGAATGTGACCGACAGTGTGTATATGGGACCATGGCTTGCAGGAACGATCAGCCAGTGCGATGGACTAACGGAAGCGATGAGTTACTGGAGTTTTTCGGATGTGTTTGAGGAACAGGGTGTGGTGAAGACTCCGTTTTATGGCGGGTTCGGGTTGGTGGCGGAGGATGGGATTCCGAAGCCTGCCTATAACGCATTCGCGATGCTCCATGAGTTGGGTGATCGACGAATCAAAGTTGATTCGGATGTCGTTCTGGCAACGCGACGCGGCGATGGTTCGGTAATCGTTGCGCTGTGGAACTATGCTGCGCCGCATGGGACTGGCGCGGGCTATACGCGGCCTCCGGCGAATGTTGGTCCTTCAAAGAAGTTTGCGGTGACAGTGAAGGGGATGCCGGCGAATGCGGCGGTGGAGATTCGGCGATTAGACGCGAATCATGGAAACGTCATCAAAACCTTTGACGCAATGGGTCGGCCGGCATTTCCAACTCGCGATCAGATCGTGCAACTCCGCGCTGCAGGTAGAGGCGCTGCACCAGAACATAGTTCGCTCCAAGGTGGCAGGTTTTCCATTGATATTCCTCCGCAAGGACTCGTCGTGATAAAGGTTTCGGGTCGCACGGTTACTCAATAAAACCTTTTTGTTTATTCAGTGTCTGATGAATCTGTAGAACACATCCAACGATCGAGAACTGATGAGCGCGAATGAACCGACTCCGCCGAAGATAACGCGACGCAGTGCGACGAAGTTACTAGGCGGAGCTTTTCTGTCGAGCGTGGCGGCCCCGGCGCTGGGATGGGCAGAGGAGCAGACCGTAACGCAGCAACAAGCTGCGGCACAACCCCCTTATTCGCGGTTGTTGAGCGATGCCGATCTGGATTTTCTGGAAGAGATGGAGCATGCCGCGTGTCTGTACTTTGCGGAACAGGCTGATCCGACGACAGGACAGGTGCTGGATCGCGCGCACTCGAAGAATCCGACTGGGGCGCTGGATCAGTATTTTGTATCGAGCATTGCCGCTACAGGATTTGGGTTGACGGCCCTTTGCATTGCGGACAACAAAGGGTACTTTCCTACGGATCGACTCAGGAAGCAGGTAATTACGACGCTGGATTTTCATCTGAACAAGATGCCGCATCAGCACGGATTTTATTCGCACTTCAACGATGTTAAGACAGGTAAGGCGTTGATCAATAGCGAGGTATCGTCGATTGATACGGCAATTTTTCTATGCGGGGTACTGACGGCCCGGGTTTATTTTGGCGACCGACAGATAATGGACCTGGCGACACAGATTTATAACCGTGTGGACTGGCCGTGGATGTTGAATGGCGGGAAGACGTTTTCGATGGGCTGGAGGCCGGAGACCGGATTTATTTCGACGCGATGGGATCACTATTCGGAGTTGATGATGCTTTATCTGCTGGCAATCGGGTCGCCGACGCATCCGATCTCGCCGGAATCGTGGAGCGCCTGGACCCGCCCGCCGATGACGTTTGGACCTTATACGTACATCAGCGGAAAGGATCCACTGTTTGTGCATCAGTACTCGCATGCATGGTTCGATTTTGGGAGGCAGCGGGACGCGTATGCGAATTACTTTACGAATTCGATTACAGCGACTCGGGCGCACAAGGCGTTCTGCCTGAGCTTGAATCGCGGATACAGCGATGATTACTGGGGCGTGAGCGCTTCTGATTGGGCCCATGGATATACAGCGTGGGGCGGCCCTCCGCTGATGGGACCAGTGGATGGATCCGTGGTGCCCTGTGCGGCGGCGGGATCACTTCCCTTCCTTCCACGAGATTGCGTGCATATGCTGCGAGCGCTTCGGGATAATTTTGGGAAGGATGCGTGGGGACGGTATGGGTTCTGTGATGCGTTTCACCCGGATTTGCACTGGTTCGATACGGATGTCATCGGAATCGACCTGGGGATTGGATTGCTGATGGCAGAAAATCTGCGGAGCGCGTTTGTTTGGGAGACGTTTATGCAGAATCCTGAAGCTGTGGCGGCGATGAAGGCTTGTGGTTTTCATAGCGCGCGGGTGGCTAATCCTGAAGAACCTAAGACAAGTTCGCCTAAGCCTTCGTAGGAATTACTGGACGTCGGTCACCTTGCCATTGGTGAAGGTAACTTTGATGTCCGCGTAGACGTAGATTGTTCTGCCTCCCAAGTTCAATATCTGCCGGGGTTTGCCCATGGCTGCGATAACCTGGACGGCAGTGTCCGTGTTGTTGAGGGAAATCAACAAAGGAGATGAGTTGTTGGTCGGTGAGGCCGCGACAGCAGCAGACTCGGAGGTGGAGGTGACCGGTTCCCTTACCGCCGGGATCTTGATATTGTGCTCCAGCTCGTAGTCCTGGGCGATCTGTTGTTGTTCGAATATGCGGGTTGGAACATCCTCCTCAGGGGGTGGCGCGTTGATGATAAAGATCGCGGGCGTGGCAGCAGCCTCCGCTGAAGCAGGCAAGGCGGGAAGTCCTATTCCTTGTGGCGAGCGCAGTTCATCAAGGCCGAGGTCGACGGAGGCGCGAAGATAGTTCTGCATGTCCTGCAGGTCAGGGATTGAGATGTAAACTCTGCTGCCTTTCTCGCACTCGTTACGTTTGCCGACGAGGATGATTGCCGAAGCCTGGATTTCCTCGAAGGCAGTTGGATTGAGTTGAAGAACATCTCCGCTACTGATGGTGCATTTCACGCCCGAGGTATCCACAACATCGAGATCCGAACTGGCAATGAGGATGTGAGCGAGCTTATCGCCAAATATCATGATGCTGCTCGCCGAAGGATTAGGCGCGACACGCTGAGCGTTAGAGGCAGCTTCGATCTGTTCGAGCAGGATGGAATGTCTGATTTCGTCTGCGATTGCCTGCTTTATTTCGGGCGTGAAGAGAGGCTGCGCCCCGGAGTTCAAAACGTTGCCTATGAAATAGGACTTTACGTTGTCCGCGATGATGTAGTCGGTGAGCCAGAGGGATGCGGATGGGTAGGCGGGATAAGACGTAAAGATAGCAGCTGCCTGGCCGTACCAGAGCTCCTGGCTCCATTTCCATGAATGGACGACGGGCACAGCCCACGGATTCAAAGCCCAGGAATAGAACGCTGAAGGATAGAACCGAGAGGGAGTGTAGACGTAGAGCGTTTCGCCGCGGTATTGATAACGGACGTAGAAGGTATCGTATAGTCTGCCGTCACTGTCATAGGTGCGACGAACATACTCGGCGTCCTGAAAGACGTAAGAACGCTGAACGTAGCCGCGACGGTGGCCGACGGAAACAACGCGAGTACCGTCCTGCCGCTGGGTGGAGACGCGCCTCGTTCCACCAATGCTGTGATGGATGTCCATACCACGGGCAGGATCGTGAACGTCAGCAATAGAGGCGTTGTTATCGCGCGTAGCAGCAGAACCACTCTTAGAAGCGCCTGATAGGGCCCCCACTGATCCCCTGTTGCCTTGGGAATGGCTCAAGCCGCCGAAGAGGCCGCCTATTCCTTTCGTGCTTCCCGAATTGCTCGCGGAGGTCGTGGTTGACTGTG
>Ga0206901_1079_pt2 | contig 14642 bp, 11 predicted proteins | sample Alteio_BWOrgHeat_47_FD_152936 | JGI IMG/M metagenome (GOLD analysis project Ga0206901, IMG submission 152936) | Enriched cells from forest soil in Barre Woods Harvard Forest LTER site, Petersham, Massachusetts, United States -... | ecosystem: Environmental > Terrestrial > Soil > Temperate forest >...
GGAAGACGGATGATGCGAACCATAATGCTCGGGTCCTGGGGAAGATTTTGAGAGAGTTTAGAACGGCTCGCTGGCAATTGCTGCGTTCATGGTGGCTTATCTTGGCTCATCAAGCTGTTATCTCTTCGATTCGGCAAGCTTTGTTGGATCTGCTTGCCTGATCGCTTCCGTTACATTCCTTAAGAAGGACAAGCCTACCGGGAATGCCGAGCCAGGCGCTGAAAATGCATCAGCTGTCCGCAAAATCTGGCTGGATATGAAGCAGGGGATCAGCTTCATTGTTCATCATGCTGCTCTGTCTTTCGTGATTCTTGCAATGGCTGCGGGGATGTTTGTGATCGGGTGTTTCGCACCTCTGATTGCGATTTACGTGAGAGATTCGTTGCATGCTTCGACGAAGATGTTTGGTATTGTGTCGCCGATGATTGGGTTGGGCATGTTGCTTGGAATCAATGGGTTGAATGCATTTGGGAAGAAGCTGAGCAATACGTTTCTGGTTTACTGCGGGTTGCTGGGGATTGCGGTTGGGTTGATCATTCTTACCTTGCTGACGCATGTTTGGTCGACGCTGGTGGGGAACTTCATTATCGGGCTTTCGGTGGCGGCAATTATTATTCCGGCGCAGACTCTGTTTCAACAGGCGACTCCCCCGGCGCTGATGGGACGGGTGGGATCGACATTTATGTCGATTATTTTCACTGCGCAGATTCTTGGATTGGTGCTTTCCGGATTGCTGACGCAGCACATTGGCGTGCGGCAGGTATTCGCGCTTTGCGCAGGGATGCTGCTTGCTCTCATTGCAGTTGGGAAGATCTGGATGGAACCGGAGAAGGTCGCGGCCTAGGCCGACTTTCGCATGAATTCAAAATTAGCGTGGGGCTCAGTGCAAAAAACGTGGTCGTTACGTGGCACGCGTTCGCGGCACGAAAATCTTTCCTCTTTTTGAGATCTATTTTTGAGAGATGATCAGGTTGCGGAAGTAGCCTTCGGTGTCCTGTCCCATCCAGAGACCGACCGAACCCTCGGAGTCGCCCAGTTTGAGATCGTGGATGACGAGGCAAGGATTTTTCGCGCGGTTGACGTAGAGGGAGGCGGTGGTGCCATGGACCTCGATGCGCATGTGAGTCCATTCGCCGGTTTCGATGTCGACCCAAGACTCGTAGAGGCCGGGACTTTCTTTGCGGAGACGCTCCCACGGCCAGTCGGGTTCGGAGGCGTACTGAGTAGAGTGATTGCGGCGGAGCTGGTCGTCGGCGTGGGAGTTGGTGGGACGGAGATAGAGGATCTCGAAGCGCGATTCCGACTTGACGCGGAAGATGACTCCGATGAAACCGCGAGCGGATTCTTCCGCGCCTTTCGCGGGTTGGCCTGCGACATCGACTTCAATGGCTCCGTTGTGGAAGTGGATGTTGTCGAGAATTGCTAAGGGGCCTCCAGGTGCATAGCCGGGAGCGTTCGGATCTTCGGGTATGAGTTTGAAAGCTTGTGAACCGCGATAGGTAGTGATCGCGGCTGTTGAGCTTTTCAGCTTTGCCTTGGTGAGATCGGGGAGTGAGATTTGCTGAGCGTGTAATGCGGGTGCGGCGATCAGAGATGCGATGACCACTGCGGCGATAGATGATTTCATGACATTCTAGAGTGGAACCCAGTCCTTCAAAAATTTGACTCCGCGGGAAATAGATGGGAAGGTGTCAGATGTAAAAACCTTGCCTAAAGTATTTGATTAGCCTCCGGGACCTGATTTTGAGGATATATCTCTATGCGGGGACATCGCTTTCATCGGCAGGCCAGAAATATCGGACGAGCCAGAAGAAGAGCGCAAACGAAGCGGTTTCTTCGTGAATGGGTCAAGGGGCTTACGTTCGCGCGGGTTTCGTTCATTCTCCTTGGCTTACCTCTGACGTACTACGTGTACCGAGAGGTGACGCGGGATGTTTTGATCATCGACCCAATTACTGTTCCCAAACGATTTGAGGAAGCGGGGCTGACGCCGCAGGTGATGGCGAACCGGCTCGGAGACCGGCTGCAGGAGATCGAGAGATCGACCCAAACCTCGATGAAAAAAGATGTAATGGGAGCCCTGGGAGAAGAGACAACGATTCCTGAGGTGGAGATTCCGGGAACGAAGCTGGGGTTGAAGACGGTAGTGGATATAGCTCGTAGTGTCTTCGGGCGACACACGAAGCATATCGGTGGAGATGTCGTGTTTCCTGTGAAGAGCGCTGCAACCGGTATCGAGAGTAGCTCGATTAAGAATCCGGTTAATCTCACTGTCTACTTTGTGCAGGAACGTGTGGGAAGCCAGTCGCTGAATGAGACGGTGGATGGCGATGACATTGCTGGTCTGGTGCAGAAATTAGCGGAGTTGGCCCTTCGGCAAGTCAATCCGTATGTTCTGGCAGCCTATTATGAGGACCGCAAACAGATCAGCCTGGCTGAGTCGACCGCAGAGGCTATGACGCGAGATGCATCACAGGACACGCTTCACAAAACGGCTGCATTCGATCTCTGGTGTATTGCATTGGGAGATGAGGGAAAGTACGACGAGGCGATTGCGAAGTGTATTAAAGCGATCGAACTTGATCCCAGAGACAAATATGCCTATGGGAACTGGGGGCTTGCGCTTGATGCCGAAGGGAAGCACCAAGAGGCGATCGCAAAGTGGACCAAAGCGATCGAACTCGATCCCAGGGATAGTTTTGCGTATGGCCCGCTGGGTGATGCGTTTCTCTCTCAAGGGAGACACGAGGAAGCGGCTGCTATGTACGCAAAGGTGATCAAACTTGATCCGAAGGATTCAACTGCCTATGACCATTGGGGCATTGCGTTGCGATATGAAGGGAAATACGAAGAAGCAAATGCAAAGTTCGCAAAAGCGATTGAGATCAATCCTGAGAATAAGTTTGCCTATGACAACTGGGGGCTAGCACTGGACGCTGATGGGAAGCACCAAGAGGCGATCACAAAGTATGCCAAAGCAATTGAGATCGATTCGCAATACGTTATTGCGTATATCGATTGGGGAACCACATTGCGATTGACAGGGAAGCCCGAAGACGCGATTGCAAAGTATGCCAAGGCAATTGAGATCGATCCGAAGAATAAATCCGCCTATGGCGACTGGGGTTTTGCGCTGGATGACGAAGGGAAGTATGAGGAAGCGATAACGAAGTATGCCAAAGTGATCGAACTCGATCCGAAGGACGTACTTGCCTATAACAGCTGGGCGATGTCGCTGCAAAAGCTGGGCAGACGCCAGGAAGCGTCAGAGAAGTTTGCCGCGGCGCAGAAGGCTGCGACCGCTCACTGAAGCCCAACACGCATTTCTACCCTCCTGCTGTGCTTTAGGTTAGCGCGTGGCGGGCGGCTTCGAGAATGATGGCGGTTTCTGTTGGTCCGTGCGCAGTTGAGACGAAAGCGGCCTCGAACTGGCTGGGGGGGAGCCAGACTCCGGCGTCCAACATCGCCCGGTGGAATTGGCCGAAGACTGCGGTGTCAGAGGTTACGGCGCTTGCGAAGTTCGTCACTGGCTGGCTGGTGAAGAACCAGGTGAACATGGAGCCTACGCGGTTGGTGGTGAGCGGGATGTTTCGGTCTTGCGTTATGCGGGCGACTCCCTCGGCGATGATGGCGGTGGTTTGTTCGAGGTTGTTGTAGACGTCTTCTTCGTGATCGATAAGATGGCGGAGGGTGGCAATGCCCGCTGCCATCGCGAGGGGGTTGCCGCTGAGGGTTCCGGCTTGATAGACGGGGCCGAGCGGGGCGAGGTGTTGCATGATGTCCGCGCGGCCGCCGAAGGCTCCGCAGGGTAGGCCGCCACCGATGATTTTACCGAGAGTGGTGAGGTCTGGCTGGATGTTGTAGATCTGTTGCGCACCGCCGAGAGAGAGGCGGAAGCCGGTCATGACTTCATCGAGGATGAGGAGTGCGCCGTGTTGTGCGGTGAGTGCGCGGAGGCCTTCGAGATAGCCAGGTGCGGGTGGGATGGTACCGGCGTTGCCGACTACGGGCTCGACGATGGCGCAGGCGATGTCGTGCGGACGTGCAGCGAAGACGGAGGCTATCGCGTCGAGATCATTGAAGGGGAGCGCGAGAGTGTGCATTGCGGTTTCGGCGGGGACGCCTGCAGAGCCGGGGATGCCGAGAGTGGCGATGCCGCTGCCGGCTTTGACGAGCATGGCGTCGGAATGGCCGTGGTAGCAGCCTTCGAACTTGATGACAAAGTTGCGGCCTGTGAATCCACGGGCGAGTCGGATGGCGGACATGCAGGCTTCGGTGCCAGAGGAGACGAAGCGGAGTTTTTCGATCGAGGGGAAGCAGTGAGTGACTAGTTCGGCGAGGTTGGCTTCGGCTGCGATCGAAGCTCCGAAGCTGGCGCCGTTGGCTGCGGCTTGTTGAATGGCTTCGACAACGGTGGGAAAAGCGTGGCCGAGGATCATAGGGCCCCAGGAGCCGAAGAGATCCAGGTAACGGTTGCCATCTTCGTCGTACAGGTAGGCGCCTTCAGCGTGGGTAAGGAATGGGGGGTAGCCGCCTACGGCGCGGAAGGCACGAACAGGTGAGTCGACTCCGCCTGGGAGAAATTTTTCGGCGCGTTGCTGCAGGTGATGGGAACGAATGAGGCTGCGAGGCATGTCTTCAGTATAGGAGGGAATGAAGCTCGCGGTGCCTGGTTCGGGTGATGCCCGAGATGGCGAGATTTTCCATGAAATTTCGGAGGGAATGTGGCGGGAAGAAATCGGCACGCACTAAGCTTGAAGTCATGAGCAAAGAACTATGCTTAGGCCTAGTGGGCGGGCTCGGCGTTGGAGCGACGATTCATTACTATCGGACACTGACAAGAGCTTATGAGGAACAGGCACGCAACCTGGAGATTGTCATTTCCCATGCGGAGACCTCGCGCGTGTTCGAATACGTTCAGGCGAGCGACCGCGATGGGTTAGCGGAATATTTGATTTTTTTCATTCAGCGACTCAAGGCCGCCGGCGCCGAGGTTGCAGCCATACCAGCGATTACACCGCACTATTGTGTGCGGGAGCTGATTGCGACTTCTCCACTGCCTCTCTTCAATATCTTCGATGCTCTTGTTGATGAGCTGACACTTCGAGATATTCGGAGAGTCGCTGTGTTTGGAACGCGCTATGTTATGGAGTCGTCGCTTTACGGTTTTGCCGGGGATGTTGAGATTGTGCGTGCGACACCAGACGAGATGAACTATATTCACCAAACATATCTGGAGCTGCTTCAGAAGGCGTCTGGCACAGAAGAACAATATCGAAACCTGACTGAAATTGCCCATACGCTGCTGCGGCGGGATGGGGTCGATGCAATCATTCTGGGTGGAACCGATCTTTCGGTGATCTTTAACGAAATGAATACTACCTTTCCCTATATCGATTGTGCGGCAACGCATCTGAAGCGAATTCTGCGTGGACTTGCTGAGGCGCCGGTGAGTTCGCCTGCCGCGCCGCCGAACTGAAGGATGGAGTCCGATAATTTTTGCGGACCTAAGCATCGACGAGGTGGGTGCTACTGCTCACATTTAAATGTGGGCCACTCGCCACCCGATTTTGTGGCTCAATGCAGATGTGGGCACCCGCCCACCCGCCATCAAGGGGAAGTTACTAGAGGAAATTTATGTTATTATTTCGGGCGCCGTGAAAACCATCGGAGGAGGATGTATGAATTTTCGATTTGCAAGTATCTCGTTTGTACTGCTATTGCTGCTGCTATCAATTTCAACCAAAGCTGCATCCGCACAAACTTGTACTAATGACCCATCAGGTGGCATCGTGGCAAATTGCAATCGAGGTTCTTGTCAGGGCACGTATCAATTCTCTCTTCCAAACGGAACCGACATTGCAGTCAGTTTTGTAGGGTTAGAGTGTTGCGGAAAAATAGTGCTGGTCGCTGTCGATGGCGGTGCTTGCGGAACAGACTCACTTAGATCAATGGAATCAAAGCATGTGCTTGAGGAACTGAGCGCAAATGGTACGCAATTGATGGTTAGGAACTGCAAAGGGCATTTCTTAGCCTATCAACCGCGTACCCCATTGGTCCCTTCGTATTTCGATGGAATGCATATCAATCTTGGTCTTCCAGGTGAGTAAAGACGTTATGAAATTCAGTAGGATGATGGTCGGTTTTAGCTTAATTGTTCTTTCCAAATTTTGCATGTCTCAAGTCTCGCAATCTTCGATAAAACCACAAGAAGTCGATAAACAGTACTCGTTGCCGACGACCACCCTCAATCTTGCCGACGGTAAACCTCTTCTGGGGTTGCCATCAGCAGCCGTGATGGGTTCGCCTATGGTATGTTCTCCGGACGGAAACACCTTCATTGAGGTGTATGCGGATACGAAAAACCCCGTCAATCTTTTCCCAAATATTTACAAAATTTCAACCTCAGGTGAGGTGAAGCGACTAGATCGACCAGTCCCTACCGACTATCAGCGGCTGTTTCTACGGTCCTCCTTTGCTGGAGAACATATGATCGTTTCATTGATTGATGCATCGGGTAAGAAGACTTCATCCTCTGACCCCCTCAAGAGTGAGACAGATTTTATATCTATCATTGATCTGGATGGAGGTTCCGCAAAGTTAATAGAGCTTGATCTCAAATTTCAGCCGCTCAGAGTTGCAATCCTTCCTTCGGGCAAATTCGTAGTGTTAGGCTTAGATACGGTCAACATTGTTCCCGTTCTTGCACTACTGAATGAAGATGCGACGTTATTGAAATCAATTGATCTCGATAACCGAAAGTATGACAGTTCGAGAGAACTTCGGGACACATACAACGTGAAGGGCAATGACAATGACACTGTCAAGAGAAAACAAAACTTATTAGGCGCGCTGATTTCCGCTTCGTTTACGCCATACGGCTCTAAGGTTCTTCTCGTGCAAGCGGGTACAAACCTACCTATTCATATACTTGGCGAAAGCGGTGATGAGGGTATGGTTTCCATATCATTACCTTCAAATTATCTAATTCAAAATATTCTTGGTTCTGAAAAGACAAATACGTGGATTGTCCGCGCTCAAAAAATCGATTCTTTTCAGAAAATGGCAAATGAGCACGTGGTAATGAACCCCGAACAGCAATTGTTTGAAGTGGATTCGGGGACTCAGAAAGCAATCAGAATCCTGGAAACGCCGGGCGTTCCTGCAATGATGGTTACTTGCGCAGCAGATAAGAAACTTACGGCCGTTTACAACAATCCTCCTCCTGGAGCTTCCGCAGACGTTGATCGCTTTGTTCTGGCTATGGCCCCGCGTTGAGGCATGAATGTGCTCCGGCATGACAACGTAATCCGAAGAGTTCAAACTGATAATGAGCGTGTGTGCGTTCGAGGGAGTCGAGAAAGATGTCTCTGGAGGATGGGGTGTTGAGGTAGGGTTTGCGGTTGTGACAACTGAAGGTGATGAAGTGGTCGTCGCCTTCTCGTTGGTGTCGCTTGAGGCCCTCAGTGAAAGTCACCTGTAGCTTTCAGGAGGCCGTAGATACCGCATCCAACTATGCTGCTGGTGATTGCGAACAGCCACATGCCGAAGAAGACGCCACGAGCTACGTCTTTTACGGTTACTGATTTCGATTCAGTCTTAGGTGTCTCTCTCCGCGGCCTTTATACGGTAACGCGCTTCAACTTGTCCAGCGGATACTTGAACGACTCCAGGTTTGTGTCTTTGCGATTGATGGAGATTCCGATGAGTGAAGTGCCGGTCTGGTTTGAACGGAGGTTTGAGTTCTCGTTTCCGGTGGAGTTGATGCCGAATCTATTGGCGCGGTTGCGGGGGACACCGGCGCGGCTGGAGGAGGTGTTGCTTGGGTGTGAGCGCGAGATTTTAATTGCGAAGCCGGAGGGAAAGTGGTCGGCGCAGGAGCATGCGGGGCATCTGGTGGATCTTGAACCGCTTTGGCTGGCGCGTGTGGAAGATTATGTGGCCGGGAGTAGTGAGTTGACGGCTGCGGATCTGCGGAACCGGAAGACGGATGATGCGAACCATAATGCTCGGGTCCTGGGGAAGATTTTGAGAGAGTTTAGAACGGCTCGCTGGCAATTGCTGGCGCGTGTGGAGGAACTGGATGCTTCCCTGTTTGCGCGGACGATTCCACATCCGAGGCTGAAGACACCGATGCGGCTAGTGGATCATTTGTTTTTTGTTGCAGAGCATGACGATCATCATCTGGCGCGGATTGATGAATTGATTTAAGTGCCGGGGGACGGCGGTAACTTCGATTTCGATGAGGACGTTGGGCCAGATGAGTCCGCTGACGATGGAGAGCATGAAGGCGGGGCAGTTGTCGCCGAGGTATTTTGTGCGGATAGGCCTATAACTCGGGATCTTCGGCGCGAATAAGGTATTGTGTGACGCGGACGAGATGCTCGGGACCGATGTTGGCTTCTTTGAGAATGGCGATGACGTTTTGCCAGGCCTGGTCGGCTTGCTCTTCGAATGTTGCCGGGAGGTTGCCGTCTGGTGTGAGACCGGAAGTTCCAGAGACGTAGAGCGTGCGGCCGGCGGGGCTTCGACTGCGTCGCTGTATTGGCCGATGTGGCTGGCTACGCCGATGCTGTGGGGAGTGATCGCCTCGTCGCCCACGGCAATGACCTATACGTTTTCGCGAAGCGACGGCGGCCACTCATCGATGACGCAGACGGTGGATCTGTCGCAGCCAAATCGGTCGACACCGACCTACGATGTATGGCATCTGGGAGCGAACAAGCCACAGTTTGCCAACTATCGCGGCTGGGTGCAGATCAACATCATGTCTCCCAATCCGGTTTCGCAGAAGATTCCGTTCCTCATCCATTGCCGGTAGGTAAATGCGAGTGATGTCGACACGAGTGCGTTGCTGCCGACGCACTCGTGCCTTGTGACTCTCGCAACTTGCGATGTTGAGCCGGTGCGTCTTGCGGCAGGACGAGTGCGCCTCCACGCTGAGTTGCCTCGCCAAATGGTGTCCGGTTTTGGACGGCCAAGCTCACTCATGGACAGTGCCTGAGCCGGACCGCCTGCTAAGTCGCTGATACAGCGGTCTCTGCTGTTTACTGGTTGTGGCCGGCAGCTTGCTTTCAGGTTTATGGAATTTCTCCGAATAGATCTTACGGGAGAGCGATATATGACGACGCTCGTGCAGGATGTTCACTATGCGCTGCGGCAGCTGAAGAAGACGCCGGGGTTCACTGTGACGGTGGTATTGACGCTTGCGCTGGGGATTGGGGCGAATGCTGCAATCTTTACGCTGGTGAATGCGGTGTTGCTGAAGAAGTTGCCGGTGGCTGATCCGAGGACACTGGTGCGGCTGGGGGATAACAACGACTGCTGTGTTACTGGCGGGATCAAGGACAACGGGAACTATGGCATGTTTTCGACGGACAGCTATCAGCAGCTGAAGAAGAATCTGCCGGAGTTTGAGGAACTGGCGGGAATTCAGGCGGGATTTCATTTTCGCCCGGTAACGGTGCGTCGAGATGGGACAGGGGCTGAGCCGAAGAGTGTGATGGGGGAGTTTGTCTCAGGCAATTACTTCCGCACGTTCGGGCTGAAAGCGGATAAGGGACGCCTGATTGGGGATGCCGATGATAGGCAGGGCGCTCCGGCCACAGCAGTGATGAGCTACGACACGTGGCAGCGTGAGTATGCGGGCGACCCTTCCGTGATTGGGAGCACGTTCTGGGTGAATACGAAGGCAGTGACGTTGGTGGGTATTGCGCCGCAGGGATATTACGGCGACCGGATGTCGAACACTCCGCCGGAATATTATCTCCCGATCGAGTCGATGCCGGTGTTGGCGGGCGTGTCGTACGTTCACGAACCGAACTCGAACTGGCTCTACATTGTCGGGCGGTTGAAGCCCGGTGTAGCGCAGGCTCCGCTGCAGGACAAGGTGAATGCGCTGCTGAAGCAGATTTATGCGCATAGGTTTACGGCTTCCAAACACGATCAGGAGCGGCTGGCGAAGACTCATGCGACGCTGACGCCGGGTGGCTCAGGGATTCAGTCTCTGCAGGATGAGTATGCTTCGCATCTGCGACTGCTGATGTGGATTGCGGGACTGGTATTGCTGATTGCGTGCGCAAATATTGCAAACCTACTGCTGGTTCGGGGCATGGGACGTCGCACCGAGATGTCGGTGCGAACAGCACTGGGCGCGAGGCGAGGAAGAATTATTCGACAGCTGCTGACGGAGAGCCTTGTACTTTCAGTGATGGGTGGCCTGGCGGGATTGGTGGTGGCTTATGCGGGTACCCGGATGCTGCTGATGATGGCATTTCCGGGGGACAATAACGTTCCGATTCATGCCAGCCCTTCGCTGGAGGTGATTGGGTTCGCGTTTGCGCTGTCGATGGTAACGGGGATTCTGTTTGGCGTTGCGCCGGCGTGGATTACCGCGAGTGCGAATCCTGCGGACGCTTTGCGCAGCGGGACTCGTACGACGGCGACAGGGGCTTCCCTGCTGCAACGTGGGCTGGTGGTGTTGCAGGCAGCGTTGTCGCTGGTGCTGCTGGTGGGTGCCGGATTGTTTGCGCAGAGCTTGAACAAGCTGCAGAGTAAAGATATGAAGCTGGATGCGACGAACCGGTACATTATTCATATCAACCCACAGGCCGCAGGGTACTCGCAGACACAGGTGGAAGCGCTTTACCGAACGATCGAAGAGCGATTCCATATGCTGCCGGGCGTGACGAAGGTCGGGCTCGCTACTTATACGCCAATGGAGGACAACAACTGGGGGACAGGTGTGACTGTTCAGGGACAGCCACCGGTTGGCGGGTTCGGGGCATCGTTTGTGAAGGCGAATGCCGAGTTCTTCGATTCGGTGGGGACACGGGTAGTAATCGGCCGCGGGATTGACGTACAGGATACGTCGACGGCTCCAACGGTAGCGGTGGTCAATGAAGCGTTCGCGAATCACTATCTTAAGGGGCTAAATCCGATTGGGCAGCACTTCGGCGGAGGTGGGCCAAATTCAGCCGGAGATTTTGAGGTTGTGGGCGTTGTTCAGGATACGGCTTACGAGAGCGTGAGATGGAATGACCACTATATGTACTTTGTGCCGATCATGCAGCGACCGGCAAGCGACAAGGATCCGATCGAGAAGGACGAGTCGGTCTACGCCGGGGCGATTTCAGTTGCCGCGAATAGACCAGTGAGCGATATGGAGACGCTGGCTCGCCGAACGTTGACGGCGATCAATCCGAATCTTGCAGTGGTGAAGTTCCAGACTTTCACCGAGCAGATCGGAGACCGGTTCAGCGAAGAGAAAATGATCTCGCGTTTGACGTTGCTGTTCGGCGGACTGGCGCTGTTGCTGGCCACCATTGGGTTGTACGGTGTGACCTCGTATACGGTTGCCGGACGGACCTCGGAGATCGGGATTCGCATGGCGCTTGGAGCCGAACGTGGCAGCGTCGTCGCGATGATCCTGCGAGGCGCTACGATTCAGGTGGTGCTGGGGTTGGCGATTGGAATTCCGGTGGCTCTGATATGCGTGCGGTTTGTGAAGACACAGTTATATGAGATTACGAATGCCGACGCGACTGTGATGGCGGGAGCGATTGTGACTCTGGCTGTGGCCGCCTGTCTCGCCGGGCTGATTCCGGCGCGGCGCGCAGCATCGATCGACCCGGCAAAGGCGTTGAGAATGGAGTAGGCGACTGAAGCTATTCCGGATTTGCGTGTATCGGAGGGAAAGTGCGTTTTTTCTCGATTTCGCAGGCACAGAACGCCTATCTATAACAATTACCTTATTTTTCGGTTGACAATAACCTGTATAGAGTAATGTACTGGTTCACATCATATTCAACATTCTTGGCACGCTAACGCTCCAAACACAAGGGTCTATGCGGGCTCCGCTCCTGCATCGCAGGTGAACCGGTCAGTCCTTGATTTCACCACTAACCAAGCCGGCATAGTCCGGTAAAAACGTTCCCAACTCTCAGGAGATCAGGTATGAGACGATTTCGAATTTATCTAACAACCCTAGTATGTACCGCCATACTGGTCGCATGTACCGGGGCGGCATATTCGCAGGAGACCGCGGGCAGCATCAGTGGAACGATTACCGATCCCAGCGGAGCCGCCGTGAAGGGCGCCGTGGTGGTGGTGACCAACACGGACCGCGGACAGGACCTTCGCACACTGACGACCTCAGGCGCCGGTTTCTATACCGCGACTTCCTTGCCCCTGGGCACTTACTCGGTCAAAGTTAACGCAGGCGGATTCAAAGGAGAAGAGGTCACCGGGCTCGTGCTGCACGCTAACGACGCATTGACGGTGAACCGAACGCTGGTTCCCGGCAGCGCAACCGAGACGGTGACCGTTACTGCAGATCAGGTTCAACTCAATCTTGAGAACGGAATGAGCCAGGGTCTGATTAATGGGACGCAGATTCGAGAGCTCGCACTGAACAACCGCAACTACGAGCAGTTGTTGGTTCTGCAGCCCGGCGTCTCGTACGGTGGCACGACCGATCAACTCTATATCGGTGTTTCGCTGCCTTCAGGCACTTCAGCGCAGGTTGCGTTTTCGATCAACGGCTCGCGGCCAACGTCGAACAACTGGACGATCGACGGCGCGGATAACGTAGACCGTGGCGCGAATCTTACGCTGCTGGCTTATCCTTCGGTTGATGCGATCGCTGAGTTCAAGACGTTACGTGGCACTTACCTGGCCGAGTATGGACGCAATGCTTCAGGCCAAATCAATGTTGTGACCCGCTCGGGCACGAACGATTATCACGGGTCGGCCTATGAGTTCTTCCGCAACGACCTCTTCAACGCCAATTCCTGGGCGAATAAGCTGACCACACCGGCAGTTAATCGTCCCGCGCTCCGCTATAACGACTTTGGCTACACCATTGGCGGGCCAGTTCGTATTCCCCACATCTACGACGGCAAGGACAAGACTTTCTTCTTCTGGTCGCAGGAGTTCCGTCGCGTGATCACCTATGTATCCGTCGCGCCGCTACTGCCAACCGCAGCCGAACGCGCTGGCGACTTTTCGCAGTCCTACAACGCGAAGGATCCGGTGACCGGAGCATCAATCCCGGGCCCGACGCCAGTTTCAGTCTGCGCATCCTATACTCAGACAACCACCTCTGCGACGTGTACCAGCTACGGCACCAAAGTCACGAACATCTCACCGACCGCCGCTGCCTATCTGAAGGATATCTGGGGCAAGCTTCCCGTCCCGAACAGCGCAGCTGACCTCGCTGCGGGACTTGATCCGCATACTTACACCTACAACCAGCGGAACGTTTTCAACGATACACAGGAGCTGGTCCGTATCGATCAGAACTTCGGGCAGAAGCTGAATCTGTACTATCGCTTCCTGCATGACAGTCTTCCTTCAACTGAACCGGGCGGCCTCTTCAATGGCAGCACTCTGCCAGGTGTCTCCACTTCGAACACCACCGCACCGGGCACGCAGCACCTTGGCCATGGCACTTATACCTTCTCGCCGACGTTCCTGATGAACGTCGGTTATGCCTACAGCTACGGAGCCGTGATCAGCACGCCAGTGGGCTTGTCTGCCAGCGTCAACGCGCCGGACATCAGCCCGAAACTACCGTTCTCCACGGCAACAACTGCGTTCTCAACGTCGCCGGCTGTCGTTCCTAACGTCACCAGCGCGGGCCTTTCGGCAATTACGAATGTGGGAACGTACAACGACTTCGACCACAACCAAAACGTGTTCGGCGATGTCACGAAGATCCTGGGTCAGCATACCTTTAAGGCTGGCGGAACCTTCAACCGCTACCGTAAACAGGAGAATGCGCAGGGCGTCCAGCAGGGCAGCTTTAGCTTTACCAATACAGGGGCGACACCAACGGCCGCACAGGTCGCACCGGGAAGTGCGATTCCATCGCAAATTGACGCGGCTTTCGCTGCCTTCCTCCTTGGCAATGCCAACGCCGGGTTCACGCAGAGCTCGGCTGCTCTGACGCCTCACATCCAGCAAAACCTGCTGGAGGTGTATGTGCAGGACGACTGGAAGGTTCAACCACGGCTTACGTTGAACCTTGGCGTTCGCTACAGCTACTTTGCTCAGCCGGTCGATACGGGCGGGATTCTGAGTAACTTCGATCCGGCTACATTTGTGGCATCGCACGCGCAGACGGTTGCCTCCAATGGCGTTCTCTGCGTTCCGGGAGTCGCGGCATGCCAGAATGCCAACGGTCTGAACAGTGGTGCTGCCAACCCCAACGCAGATTCACTCAACGGAATCATCCTCGGAACGCCGGGCAGCTATGGCCACGCGTCGCCGTGGGGTTCAAAAGTCGCTTCGGCACAGAAGGGAAACTTCGCTCCGCGTCTCGGTTTCGCCTATGACGTCTTCGGTGACGGCAAAACGGCGTTCCGCGGAGGATTCGGTACAGCCTTCGATCAATCGCAGGTCAACATCTACGAGACACCGGGATTCAACAATCCGCCCTTCGTCAACCAGCCCAGCCTTTCTATCGCACCGTTGGACTGCCCTGGACAGCTTCCGGGTTGCACGACACCGGGAGCTACAGCGGCGATTGCGACTGCAATTCCAAATGTTCAGGGTTTCTCCACAAACTACAAAACTCCCTACACGATGCAGTACTCGCTGGATATTCAGACCGCAATTAGTCCTTCCTTCAGTCTGGATGT
>Ga0206901_1086_pt1 | contig 14306 bp, 11 predicted proteins | sample Alteio_BWOrgHeat_47_FD_152936 | JGI IMG/M metagenome (GOLD analysis project Ga0206901, IMG submission 152936) | Enriched cells from forest soil in Barre Woods Harvard Forest LTER site, Petersham, Massachusetts, United States -... | ecosystem: Environmental > Terrestrial > Soil > Temperate forest >...
GGTGCGGAGACTTCGGTGATTACATTTTGTATCCCGGCAGTATTACGGCGGCAAGCAGGCAACATTTGGCGATCGAGAGCATGAAGTACGTGACAACTGATGTACGCTTAGTTTTGGCGGGAAATCCGGAGAACCTTTCGGAGCTCAGACGTCTGCACGCGATTATTGATACAAATGGCTTATCTTCGAGAGTACAGCTGATTTGCCGGCGGATCGAGCAGCGAGAAAAGGGAGAACTTTTCGCCAATGCTTTGGCCTGCTTATATATTCCATATAACAATGATTGGTACGGTTATGCCACGTTGGAGAGCTTCCAATCCAAAAAACCGGTCATAACGTGTAGCGATTCTGGCGGAGTACTCGAACTCGTCGAGGACGGGCACAGTGGGTTCGTAATGCCTGCGGAGGCAAGACCGCTCGCCGAAGCCATGGACCGCTTGATGGAAAATCGCGCCCAAGCAAGTAAGATGGGAGCAGTGGGACACAGCAAAATGCTTAGTATGAAGATTTCGTGGGACCGGGTAGTCGAGTGTCTCACAAAATGAAGATCGCTTGGTTTACGCCGTTTTCACGAGCGAGCGCCGTTGGCGAATATAGCAGGCGTGTAACCAATCGAATTGCCCAGTTTTATGAAGTGGATCTTTGGCTTTCAGCGATCGATGACACAGAGAAGACAGAATTACAAACAGTTCATTATGGGCAAAAGCCTGAACTTTTAGACCGTTTGGGGCAATATGATCTCGTCATATACAACATCGATGATCATTTCCCCCTTTACAAGGAAATTTTCGAGACGTCGAGACGCCACAAAGGCGTCATCGTCTTGCATGACATCTTTCTTCATCACTTTTTTGCAGGATATTATCTTGATTTTCGCAAGGACTCGATTAGCTATCTCAAGAAACTAGAGGAGTTGCACGGTCCTGAAGCGCGTTTGGCCGGCGAATCACTTGTGGCAGCGAAACGCCCAGCATTATGTGAGAGCTACGAAGAACTTCTGAAATATCCCCTTTTTGAAGAAGCCATAGTTGGCGCTGATGGGGTGATCGTTCACTCTAGGCAGCATGCTTCCCTGGTGAAGGAGAAATGGTTAGGGCCTGTGAGGGCGCTCGATCTTCCGTGTTACGAGGACGACAAACAAGCGAACTTTCCGCACGAACCCTTGACAAGAAGTGAACATGGGGACAGGCGCCTATTGTTAGTTACGGTCGGTAATATCGCTAGGAACAGCCAGGTTCATAAAGTCATTGAGCTGCTGGCAGCGGATAAGGATATGGCCAGGCGGGTACTCTATGTTGTCGTGGGGCCATACGAGGAGGCGGACGAATACTTGAGGGAGCTGTCCGAACTGGTTGAGAAGCGTTCATTACATTCAAGCGTTCAACTTCTGGGTTTTCAACAAGATCCCATTCAGCGTCGATATTTGGCTGAAGCTGATATTCTTATTAGTCTCGGGTTGCCCGCCGTCGAATCCGCGTCACGATCAGTGATAGAACAGATGCTCGCCGGAAAGCCAGCCATCGTTTTCGATAGTAGTTTTTCTAAAGAACTTCCAGATCAATGCGTAGTCAGGGTGCCTGCCCTTGACTTTCGAATCCTGACAGAGCGTCTCGGGATGTTGGTTAGAAGTGAGGCGCTCAGGTTATCGATCGGTGCGTCTGCGCGAGCGTTGGCCCTTGAGAGGTTCTCGGTTGCAACGTATGTTACAGATTTTGGGCGATTTGTTGAACAGGTGGCGTCCTGGCGTCCGTGTTTGAACCTTATCGACCGCGCTAGCCGCAATCTCGGCCGAATGGGCATCGCTCCCGGAATGGGAGTTGTCGACGTAGTTGCGAATGAAATCTATCAGATGTTCGGCTTTTCGAAGGATCGGAGCTGACTCGCCGACACATTGACCACAGCGGATGTTAGTTCTTACATTGCCTTTTGTCAGTAGGTAGCCATGCTATCTAATGTGGCCGGCTCCGCCAAGTAGTTGCATTTCGATTACGCGGGTATACTCTATTGGGTTTGCAAGATTCCAGTACATGTTCCTAGAGTCCGAGCTATCCAGAGTGAAACGAAGCGCGACGGAAACGGATAAATCAACAGAGCCGGGAATTTCCGTCGTCATTCCAGTTTACAACAGCGCTTTGATTCTTCCGGAGTTAGCTACTCGGTTGGCAACAGGTCTCGCCCCACTGCGGCAATTCGAGATCGTACTAATCAATGATGGCAGTCTTGATGGAAGCTGGAACGTGATTACCGAGCTGGCCACGAGGCACGATTGGGTGCGCGGAATTAACTTAATGAGAAATTATGGTCAGCATAACGCACTGCTCTGCGGGATTCGGGCGGCCCAATATGATGTCATCGTGATCATGGATGATGACCTGCAGCATCCCCCTGAGGAAATTCCGCGCCTGCTGGAAAAGCTCGCCGATGGATACGATGTTGTTTACGGCACGCGGCAGGAGGGACACAATGGTCTTTGGCGCGACGTGGCAGCGCAGCTCACGAAACTAGCTCTGCAAAGCGTCCTCGGTGCCGAAACGGCCGGCAAGGTGAGCCCCTTTCGGGCGTTTCGGACCCAGTTGCGGGACGCCTTTGCCACTTACCAGGGGTCGTTTGTTTCGATAGACGTGCTGCTGACCTGGGGCGGCCATCGCTTCGCCGCGATTCCTGTGCGCTACGATCCTCGCCTCAGTGGGAAATCGCGGTACACATTTCGCAAACTGTTGACTCACGCGCTCAATATGATGACGGGTTTTAGTACCTTACCATTGCAAATGGCTACTCTTGTCGGATTCGCATTCACGTTTCTTGGAATCCTGGGGCTTGTCTGGGTGGTCGGCGGCTATTTTATCCGAGGAGTGACGGTTCCTGGATTCACCTTCTTGGCGTCGATCATTATTATCTTTTCGGGAGCACAGTTATTTGCGCTTGGCATAATTGGTGAATACCTGGCCAGGGTTCACTTCCGGATCATGGACAAGCCAGCGTACGTCATCCTCGCTACGACCGCCGATGCCCAGCAAGGATCGGCATGAGCGTTTCGCATACTTTACGACATGCATTGCCTGGAGAGCGATGTCTCGTTCTCGGCGGGTCAGGGTTTTTGGGGTCGCATTTGGTGGAATTGCTCCTGAAAGAAGGAATACATGTCCGGGTCTACAGCCGCTCGGCAAATTCGTATAACCGGCTGGCCTCCCTCGAAGATAAGATCGAATTGGTCGGAGGAGATATTCGCGCTTCAAAAGCTTTGGCTAGGGCGGTGGAAGGGTGCGACTACGTGTTTCATCTGATCGGCACCACGGTGCCTGCGACTTCCAATCTTGACCCAGTCTTCGATATCGAGACAAATCTGTCGCCCGCAATGCGGCTGCTGGAAGTTTGTGTGGGTGCGAAGGTCAAACAGCTTATTTTCGCTTCGTCCGGAGGCACGGTGTATGGCGACGCCGGGAGCGAACCAATTCCGGAGACGCATCCGGCACAACCCCGCTCCTCTTATGGCATAACCAAACTTACGATTGAGAGTTATCTAAACCTGTTTTATCGGCTACACGGATTGGACTATGCGATTTTGCGTATCGCCAACGTTTACGGCCCACGGCTTCCTACCAGAGGGCAGCAAAACGCGGTAGGGGCATTCTTGGCGCGATTAAGCCGAGGGGAACCCATCGTCGTGTGGGGCGACGGCTCAGTGACTCGGGATTATGTTTACGTAGAAGACGTGGCGCGGGCGTTTCGGGCGGTGCTCGGCCAACAATCGATTTTCAAGGTGTTTAATATCGGAACAGGAGTTGGCACAACGCTGCTGGAATTGGTCGCGCGCATGGAGCAAGTCGTTGGCCGCCGCGCCGAAATCGTCCGCCAGCCGGGCCGTCAGATTGATATTCCGATAAACATTCTAGACCCGACCCGGGCGCGCGAACACCTCGGATGGCAGGCGGCTACATCGTTGGAAGCGGGTCTGGCAAGCACATGGAGCTGGATGCAAGCGCAGGATTTACGATTCCGCGTTTCCGGGGCACCGTGATTGAAAATTTAGGGTGAACGTCGACAAGATGAGCGATCTTCTCAGAGCGCCGTGGCTTTACCTGCTGTCACAGACGATCCTCGGAGCCAAGCGGGCACGCAAGCGTTGGGTCGTGGAGTATGTTAAACCCAGCCCTGGGCTGCGCGTGTTGGACATTGGCTGCGGGCCCGGCTACATACTTGAATACCTTCCGGATGTTTCCTACTGTGGCTTCGATACGAGTCCCGACTATATAGCGTACGCGAAACACAGGTACGGTAAACGCGGAAAGTTTTATTGTCAGCGATTTGACGCGGCAATTGGCGCGGAGATGGAACCCTTCGACGTCGTATTGATGGCGGGCTTGCTTCATCATCTCGGCGACCTTGAAGCCTTGGACCTGCTGAAGTTGATCAAGCTATTCTTAGTTAGGACGGGTAGCCTGATTACACTCGACGGCTGCTATATTCGGGGCCAATCACTCGTTGCCAAATGCCTGCTCAATTGGGACCGCGGCAAGTGTGTCCGGGAGGAGCGGGAATACGTTCGGCTGGCTTCCAGTGTCTTTGGCGGTGCGTGCTCTTACGTTCGAGACGATCTGTTTTCGATCCCATACACAGCTCTAGTGATGGTTTGCCGGCCGTGAAAGACACAACCGAATTTGATCGCTACGCGGCGGAGGACTACGCCCGCTTCTCCCGGGATCCTATCCGCAATTCATTCGCGTCGGGCTCACGGTTTTTTCTCATCCGAAAAATTATGCTATTGAGGGACTTTTTTAAGCGACGTGCTGAGGCAACGGCATCGGCTAGCTGGCTCGATGTCGGCTGTGGTCAGGGTGACTTATTGAGGTGCGGAAAGCGATACTTCGGTCGTGCTGCGGGGTGCGATGTCTCCAGCGGCATGCTCCGGAGTTGCGGAGAATTGAATGTCCGCCTCATGGAGTCACCGTGTGAGGTCCCGTTCGAGGCCGGAAGTTTCGATTTGGTCACCGCCGTTTGCGTATTTCACCACGTCCTACAGGCGGACCGCCAAGCCCTGGTTGCCGATATTTCGCGGGTTCTGCGACGGAACGGAATCTTCTGCATGATCGAGCACAACCCGTTCAATCCCGCAACTCGCTTCATTGTCCGCACATGCCCCATTGATGTACATGCGCGCCTCTTGCGCGCCGAATCGACCAGAAATCTTTCGGTAAGTGTGGGAATGAAGATTCTCTCAACCGAGTACTTCCTCTACTTTCCCGAGTGGTTGTACACCAAACTCGCGTCGGTCGAGGCCCGGCTGTCGTCAGTGCCCCTAGGCGGGCAGTATGCCGTTTTTGCCCAAAAAATATTATGAATCCGGGGCAGCGTCGCCCGAGATGGTCCCAATCTGCCAATTTATTTTGGACAATCACTTCGTTTTCTGCCTATCGAATTAGTGGTAACAGAGGATGGGTCTATTTTCGAAGGGAAGGATGCCCATGGCGATTAGCACCTGCGGGTTATCGCCCTTATCATCTTGAATGGATCTGCTGGTGGCATTCCCAACAGAGGGTAATGAGATTCTCCTCGGCATCATACCCCAACTGACTTCTCGGAGTGACGTGGTGGACTTCCAGCCCGACACTTGAGCCGCACCTCTGACAGCGCCACCCGTCCCGTTGCAACACTGATCGACGTAACGAAAAATACGATCGTCGATCGAGGCGAACTCGCGGCCGTTTACGAGTGTTCACAGCCCGCTGACGCGCTTTCAATGAATTCGTGTTCTGAAGAAGGTAGAAGCGCGAACAGGCGATCTTAATGCAAGCCGTAACATAGTTCGGGTCGCTTTGTGCAACCAGGTTGTACAGTCAACCTGTTCTCGATCTCTGCTGGCCACCGTGTGCGAGATTGTCTTAATGATCGTGGCTGCCACTTTCCCAACTGTGCGGCTACCTCTGATTTCAGCTCATCCAAAAAAACCGAAGCGCAGGATGTACCAGAGTGCGACTAGGCCATCACGCCACGTAATCTTTTTGCCCTCGGCGTAGGTGCGACCAGCATATGAAATGGGTACCTCATACACGCGCCAAGGTTGCTTCGCGACCTTTGCGGTGAACTCAGGTTCGAATCCAAAGCGATCTGACTTGAGTTCGATCCCCTGCAGAACTTCGCGCCGAAAGACTTTATAGCAGGTTTCCATATCCGTAAGCTTCAAGTTCGTAAGCATGTCTGAGAGTAGAGTTAGAAGCTTGTTCCCGGCGTAATGCCAAAAATAGTGAACCCTCTGAGGCCCTCCCAAAAAACGAGACCCATAAACCACATCCGCACGTCCATCAAATATGGGTTCTAAGAGCCTGTGATAATCTTGCGGATTGTATTCGAGATCGGCATCTTGCACTAAGATGACATTTCCCCGAGCGGCCTCAAATCCCCGTCGCAAGGCAGCCCCTTTTCCACGATTTCGATCCTGGAAAAGGAAAAGGATCTTCTCCAGTCGGAGCACTGTCCGTTCTTGCTGGACGGGAGCTTCGCAGGAGCCCAAGGACTGGAGCTCAGCCAATCGCTGCAATAATTCGCGTGTGCCATCGGTTGAGCTGTCGTCAATGACTAGAATTTCCTTATCCAATTCGACAGCCTGGACTCGGAGCAGGATCTCTTCGATGAAAGCAATCTCATTGTAAACGGGAATGACAACAGACACTCTATTACTCGCGGCTGGAGCTTTGGCGCAGGAGAATCGGTCGGATGTTAATTGAGACGCCATTTTCCGTTGAAAGCGCCATCAAATAGACTGAGAGCCTGCCCTAACCATCCAGAATTCTGGCTCACTGCGGTTTATTTGTCTACAGTATGCAGATTAGTGGCTCACGGCGACACTAATTCCGCGAAGCCTACTGAATACTGCATTCCGGAGCGCTTTCGCCAATTCGGAACGGGCTCACGCAATAAAAGGAATCCTCGCCGAGCCTTGCCTTTGTCCCTATAGACTGGACGGTCTCGTAAAGACACCTTACGATATCGGTTTCGAAATCGTAGGATCGATCCTACTGCCATCTTTGTCTGCCGCCCGCAAACCTGTGAGGAACTCCTTCCCTTAAGCCGAGATTGTAGCTCCACCCGCCCTGGCCCTCCACAAGCTTCGAGAGTCTCGGTGGTGGACCATCCCATTAACTGGCCCAATTACACTCCTGTGGGTGTTAATCTGCCATCGTTGGGAGTCGATATTTGATGGGCACTTTCTCAGCATGCGGCCAGGTGAGTGAAAATCTTCATGGGGACGCCTCAGCTGTCGGAAAAGCATCGTCTAAATCGCGGGCGCCCATTTCGTTCCGCACTCTACTGATCCTCGTGTTGGTGTGGGTGGTTTCCGCGGTTTACGCGGGGATTCATCTCAAGCGAGGCTGGATTCCTCATGACGAGGGCTCGTTCGCGCAAAGCGCAGAACGCGTGATGCAAGGACAACTCCCTCACCGCGATTTCGACGAAGTATATACCGGCGGGCTTACTTTTGCGAATGCCCTGGCGTTCCGTGAATTAGGCGTCAACTTGACGTCGTTACGTATTGTTTTGTTCATGTTTTTCCTTGCCTGGGTTCCGGTTGTTTATTACGTCGCCTCGCGCTTCCTTTCTGCTTACGCCGCCGGTGGCCTTACACTGTTGGCAGTCGCCTACAGCATTCCGAATTATCCCGCCCCCGTAGCTTCCTGGTACAACCTGTTTTTTGCGGTGTTTGGAGTAGCGGCGTTGTTACGTTACATCGAAACTCGCGCGCGCTGCTGGCTAGTCGCAGCGGGTTTCTGTGGCGGTCTTTCCATCGTAGTGAAGATCTCGGGGCTTTATTTCGTGGCCGCGACACTGATGTTTTTTGTTTATCGCGCGCAGGCACTCTCGAGAGCAGAGAAAGACGAATCGCGCGAGCGACATTCCGTCTATTCCGTGGCGATCGCGCTCGGCCTGGCTATCTTTCTAGGGTCGCTGGTCAAAATAATTCTTGAGGTCCCCGGGCTGAACCAAGTGGTCAATTTTGTACTTCCGTCGGTGGCCTTGTGCGCCGTGCTGGCGCGACGGGAGTGGAACGGCTCATCGGTAGAAGCGGGCGCGCGATTCGCGGCGCTATTCGAAATGGCGATCTTCTTCTCGGCAGGCGTCACCGTACCCGTCGCGATTTTTCTAGTCCCCTACGCTCGATCCGGTGCGGTTGAGGCGCTGATCCGTGGCGTTTTCATCTTGCCCGCAAGGCGGCTGGGTTACGCAATGCTTCCAACGCCGAGTCTTGTCGCACTGCTCGCGGTGCTGCCAGTCGTGGCGGTGCTCGTGGTTGCCTACTGCTCTCATAGGACAATTCAATATTTGCTTGGTGGTGTTCTCGTCTTGGTCTTCGGTTTCGTGTTGTGGTATTCGGGACAGAATGCGGCAGCTTACCGTTTCAGTTGGCACTCGATCGCGGCGTCGATTCCGGTCGTCGTGCTTACCGGAGCCGTTATTCTAGGGATTCCGCGGTTCGAGCGGAGGCTGTCTTGCGAGCGGCAGCAACAGCTTATGGTGTTGCTGTGCAGCCTGGCACTCACGACGCTGTTCCAGTTCCCATTCTCTGCGCAAATATACTTCTGTTATACGGCCCCCATGCTGATGCTAGCAGGGGCGGGTACGCTTGCTTCCATACGGCGACCGCCGCATCTCGTGCTGACGGTGGTCATGCTTTTCTATGGGTTCTTCGCCGTATGGCGGGCCACTCCCGGCTTCGTCTATCACATAGGGAACGCATACGCCCCGGATGAGCAAACCGAGGTCTCGAGTCTTGGGCGTGCAGGAGGCTTGCGTGGAGACCCTGCACGAGTAGGCGTATATGAGAGGTTAATTCCCCTGTTACAGGCCCATGCGTCCGGACAATTCATCTACGCAGCCCCTGACTGTCCGGAAGTGTATTTCCTTGCGGGCTTGAAAAACCCCACGCGAACCATGTTCGACTTTTTCGATGAACCGACAGGCCACGAGGAACGAATCCTCAACGCCATCGAGAGCCACAACGTCAAAGTCGTAGCCATAAATCAGGAGCCCCCATTTTCGCTAGAAATCAATGATGCCGTGGACGAAGTGCTGGAGGCGCGGTTCCCTTACTCGAAACGAGTGGAAAACTTCGAAGTGAGGTGGAGGGACTGAGCCTGTTCGATCCTAAACTCCGCCTGTTCGCCGCCGGAAATGCCGTCTTCGGTCCTTCCCGCAGCGACCTTATCAGCGAGCGATATGCGATTGTTGCCCAAACTCATAAACCGGGTGCCTAGCGAAATCCATTTGGAAGCGGTCCGCCGTGGTTGCGTCCTTATATAGCGTCGCGACCTTAAGGGGATGTTGCCATTGTTCATGGCTGTCGCCGGCCAGCTTGGCGGACTCAGTTGGTGCTGCAACTCGGGCAACGGGAGGTCGGTTCGGTGGTTCGCATTAGTACGGGCGCACAACGCCCCAAAGAAGCCGGAATCGGAAATCAGCGGTTGCGAAATTCGAATGGTGTACGACGCATGTGCTATCGCAATCAGGCACAAGAAGCATTCAGCCACAGACGGCTTCGCTTCGGCTGATTGTTGGGCTCGACCACTTGCCGCCGTCGGGACGGGCTCAGCAGTTTCCCGAGGACGCCTGTTTCAGAATCGCGATATCCGGAGTCTGTTCGGCGACAAGCTTCTTCTTCAGCCGGGCATTTCAGTCTCAAGCCCTTTCAACCGCTTGGCCTGATTCACTCGGAGTCCGCCATACTCCTTCCGCTAGCGGTCGTTTCCTAGCCATCTGCCTGCCCCTTCCCGGTTCGGTTGAGCCAGAAATTCAACCAGTGGACCGACCTAAGGGGGGCAGGTCACCCACGAGAGAGGCGAAAAGTCGTGTAGGAACGACCAATTCCAGCCCGTGTACTTATTGAGATTTCTAGGAGATTACCTCGTCCAACTGCGAGCGTCTGCCGTTTTGGCTCTCCGCTCTCGTGCAACGTACTCATTGAAGATCCATCGGTAAGTTTTTTCGAGCCCCGTCTTAAGCGAAATGTTCGGCTCCCAATGCAGATACCTCTGGATAAGGGTATTGTCACTGTTTCGACCATTCACGCCTTTGGGAGCATCCAAATCATACGTTCGGTTGAGTTTGATTCCGGCAATCTCTTCGACGATGTCCACCAACTCATTGATAGTCACCATTTCGCTTGAGCCAAGATTGATCGGCTCGAGGACACCCGAATGCATGATGAGTTGCGTGCCTTTGATGCAGTCGTCAATATACATAAAGCTGCGCGTCTGATTGCCAGAACCCCAAATTGAGATTTCATGCCGCCCGCTCACCTTTGCCTCAATCACCTTACGGCAAATTGCCGCAGGGGCTTTCGCCCGACCCCCGTCCCATGTGCCGTGCGGGCCGTAGACGTTATGGTAACGCGCGACCCGTGTCTCGAGGCCAAAGTCCTCCCGAAAATGGCGGCACATCCTCTCGCTGAAGAGCTTCTCCCAGCCATAGCCGTCTTCGGCCAATGCGGGATAGGCATCTTCTTCCTTGAGTCCCGGATTGTTGGTGTCTCTTTGCTTATCTCCGTTGTAGACGCAGGCGGAGGATGAGTAGAAAAACCTCTGGACGCCATTACTTCGGGAGGCCTCAAGCAGATTTGTATTGATGAGGACCGATAACATACATAGCGCCTTATTGTGTTCGATGAAACCCATGCCGCCCATGTTTGCCGCGAGGTTGTAGATGTGATAGGCGCCCCGGGAAACTGCTTCGCAGTGACTCTTCAGATTTAGGTCCAGAACCAGGTTCTCAACATCGTCGAAGCGCTGATACCACTCATCTAGCGCCTTCATATCAACCGCGCGAATCTTCGTGAAGCCTTTCTCACGAAGATTCGAAATGAGGGCGCCGCCGATGAATCCTCCGGCACCAGTCACCACGGTAAGCTGATCTTTCATGAGTCACCGGTCACAAATTGACGCAAACGAATCGGTTATTGTGTCATCTCAGTATGGCAAACTCCACCGAAAGAGTGAGACACCCAAGTATCGCCGACTGGAAGAAATCCAGAGAGCTGATTTAAGATGGGCGAAGGCGTTGACATTGTTTTTGCGGACACGCTTCGAGAGGCGCAGACGTCCTTTGACGATAATCAATCCCGAACCCGAAGCCAATCCCCCTCTATTAGCATCTGCGGGGTATGGCATAGATCTTCCGGTGGCATTCCCAACAGAGGGTGATGAGATTCGCTTCGGAATCATCGCCGAGCCGACTTCGCGGCGTGATGTGATGAGCCTCAAGTCCGATGCCTGAACCGCATGATTGGCAGCGCCAGCCATCACGTCGTAAGACGGATTGATGCAATGCAGAATATGACTTTGGACTGAGCCGAAGTCGTGGGCGTTTGCAAACGTTCACGATGGTGTAGCCACACTCTCAAGGAATTGTTTTTGTTTTGAAGAGGGAAGAAGCCCGAACAGGCGATCTAACGTCAGTCGCAACAGGTTCGGTATTGCCGCTCTCGAGATTAGCGCCCGCTAAAAAATCCGCGCAGATCATCTCCAGGCAATAGCCTCTGGATTTATCGCTGCCCAGCATCAAGGCGGCTGTTTCTAAAGCCTGCTCAATAATCGGCAGTTGACTCTTGTAAACCTTGAAATAGATGATCTCCCACGGCTCAGTTTCCTGCCCAGTTAGGTGTTTTTCGACCTCTCGTTTGAACTCCTCCTTAGGGAGTTCGGTCGCTTTGTACAACCAGGTTGCACAGTCGAACTGTTCGCGATCTCTCCGTGCCACCTTTTAGGGTCGGAACTCAGAATGGTTGCGCGGGTGCTAGGTTCTGCAATCGTCGGCGCGCCGGAGCTTCGAGCAGACCTCGTCAATCTACTGAAACAACATTAAGACGAAATTTCTGCCGGGAATGCGTTTAATGAGGAATCCATTGCAGTCGAAGCGCTGCTTAGCCACAGTCATAGCTAAGAGCCCGATCAACTGGTCTACATCGGCCAATTGGCAGATACGTCGAATAGACTTTTGAAGGACCGCGGATCACGTGAAAAGCTTGAGCCCAAAGCTTTGGGCTGGACAATTCGAAACTCGCTGGGTTTATCCCCGAAGCGCAACGCTAAGGGATTCGCAATACGCTTGACAGAGGATGTTCGCCGCAGAATTCATCAGCTTGCGCGCGAATTTCAGGTTCCAGCGAAGAATGAAACCGTGGAGGGATGCAGCCAGTGCGCGTGCACTTGTGTACGTAATGCACGTGTGCAGCGCAGAGCGGAGTGGCGCTCATCTGAAAAGTTCCTTGAGGGCCAGGAGCTATTGGCCCCCGCCAAAATTTACGCAGACCCTCTTCCCTCTTCTGCATAGCTACGTATCTAGGTCGCTCCAGGAATTGCCTTGACCGTTTCTTCGAAAGTGGCGAGGGTTGCACCCGAACCAATCGCGTTTCACCGTAAGAAACTAGGACAACTTTGGAGCGATAGATACATCGTTGTGACGGATACACTCACCTTTTGGCAACCCGTGTCCGTTGACTTCGCCTAGAGAGCGAATTTAGGGCAAACCTAGGGCGGATCAACTGGCGTTGCAGTTTCGCGGACGAGAGAGCGTAGACTCCTTCGCCGAAAGCTGATCGGGAATTTGTACGATGCTTTCGGTGTAAGGGTGCGAAGGAGATCGAGGGTTGGTCATGAAGCTTAGCAAGACTGAGGCCCTTCAGGCCGCGGTGCTTTTTGCTCTTATAATTCTCGTGGCATTTGGCGACGTCGTTTTTCTCGGAAGCACGCTCCTCACTTCAAATATTCAGTCCGGCACGATGCCCTCGGGGGCCTACGGATACACCGGAGGCACGGTTTCTTCGCTCCCCGTTCTCGACGCGGGAGCCTCTGCGTGGCAACACGAGCCTTACGTCAAGATCCTCCATGACGACCTTATTAAGGGCTGGCTGCCCTTATGGAATCCCTATGTTGGCAACGGCGCTCCATTTCTTGCAAACATGTTCTCTGCGGTTTTGTCGCCGCTGAGGCTCCTTATTGCAGCAGTGGAAACGCCTGTTTTCTGGGATCTATATCTACTCTTCAGACTATTTCTGGCGGCCTTTTTTACATTCTTATTCGCGCGCCGAATAGAAATAGGCTTTGTGGGCGCAATGGTAGCGGGAATTAGCTTCGGTTTATCAGGTCAGTTTATTTTGGGCATAAATATGCCCGATCTCGATGTCCAGATCTTGTTGCCCGCACTTCTCCTCGTTGCAGATGAACTGTTACAAAATCCGAGCTATGGGAGGTTTACTCTCACCGCCCTGTTGGTTGCGTTGATCATCTTGGGTGGAATGCCAGAGTCAGCTCTGTTCGTGTTTCTCTTAACTGGTCTGTATTTTCTGGTTCGTGGATGGCCTTCGGGCCAAGTCGATAGTACTCGGTGGGTTACTTTTGTGAAGCCGGTCCTCTCCTTCGCAGGAGCTGGGATTGTTGGGTTGCTCATAGCGCTCCCGTTGGTATTGCCTTTTCTTGAATATCTGCAGCATGCCTTTAATCCCCGCGCTCCAGGTGTTGGTTCGCTCCATCTCGACATCAATACTGCTGTATCAATCATCATGCCTGGATTTTTCGGACATTTGCATCAGACGTGGACAGGAGTTAGTTCCTTTTTGATATTGCCATACGTCGGGGCTACTTGCTGCTTGCTGGCTTTGGCCGCAGTGTGCCAGCAAAAGCCGCGCGCTCGCGTGACGATTTTATTCTCGAGTTTCGCCGTCTTTTATCTGTTGAAAGCCTTTGGGATCGCGCCCGTCCAATGGGTAAGCCGCCTTCCTCTTTTCAGTATGAGTCTGTTTCCTAAGCATGCTTTTCCGGAGTTTGCGTTTTGTCTTGCTCTCCTGGCTGGAACAGGTGCCGAGGGCTTGCTTAGGAAGAAGCTCAATTATTTGCGCTTTGCCTTAGCGTCTGCTCTTCTTTCTCTGACTGTAGCGGTCTTCGCCGCTTACCATTGGAACGCCGCTGTCCATGCCGGCGCACTGCAAAACGTAACTCAAGGCTGTCGCACTTTTGCGGTCTATCTCGCTCTGGTATGGATTCTGGCTTGGACGGCGCGTCGCTTTGGGACACCCAGGCTCGTTGCGCTAGGCCTGATATTTCTGCCAACGGCAGAGTTGGCCGGGTTCATACCCCGCGATCGCACGGATCGCTACGATGCCTTTACAAAGCCACCCTTTGTCGACTTCTTACGTACTGATCCCGAGCTTTACCGGACTTTCAGCGCGGACAGGTTCCTCTATCCAGATACAAGTGCAGCGTATGGTATTGACGATATTCGGAGCCTTGATCCTATTCAAGTTCAGCGGTACATCGAATTTC
>Ga0206901_1087_pt1 | contig 14250 bp, 12 predicted proteins | sample Alteio_BWOrgHeat_47_FD_152936 | JGI IMG/M metagenome (GOLD analysis project Ga0206901, IMG submission 152936) | Enriched cells from forest soil in Barre Woods Harvard Forest LTER site, Petersham, Massachusetts, United States -... | ecosystem: Environmental > Terrestrial > Soil > Temperate forest >...
GATCGCTCGGCTCAAGAGTCCACTTGGTTGCGCCCTTTTGTTGACGACTATTCGTCTGGCGAGGCAGTTGCGGTTGCTGAATTGAGTGCTCGTCGATGCCTACATGCACTTCGGCGTGCGCCGTAGCATCCACAGCAGCATTGGGATCGGCGTTCACTTCAGGCACACGCGCTGAATCCTGCGCCAACGCCACTCCGGTTGGAACGCAGGAAATGAACGCCAGCCAGAACAAGGATGTGAAGATGGTTTTCATTGACCTTATGCGGAAGCCGGGAGTTCGGTCGGAACGTCGTTGTTCCGTTTGAGTGCTACCGTCTCAGTCAGGACAGTTCCAAACGCCGACAACACGCCGCTCGTTTCCCAGGTCTTAACGGCATACTGCCGACCTCGTTCTCCCATTGCCTGACGACTCTCTCTATCAGCAGCAAGGTTTAGAACCGTTTCGGCGAGAAGTCCCGCATTCTCGGGTTGGATGACAACCCCACCTCGGGAAACATGAATGGTGCGTCCTATTTCGCTTTTGTCGTTCACCGACGCGATAACCGGCCGCCCTGCCGACAAAAGCGTGACAGTCTTGGAGGGAAAAACGATATCGGACACGGATGACTGCTGGACGATCAGTCCAACATCTGTCGCTGCCAACATTTCCGAAAAACTTGATTCATCCAACAGAGGAAGGAAACGTAGATTGCTAAGTTGCAGCGATGATGCTTGCTGCTCCAGTCGCGATTTCATTGCTCCGTCACCAACGAGAATGAATGTTATGTCGGACCGCTCTCGGAGTTGCGATGCAGCATGAAGAACCAAGTCCAGACCCTGCTTCACGCCCATATTTCCGCAATGGCTAACAACGAACTGGTTACGTAACCCATATCTATGTCGAAACTCATCACCCGAAACTAAAGTGCCGATATCGAAAAGATTGCTGTCCGCCGTGGGTGGAACGACGACCACCCTGTCAGGCGAAAATCCTTTCGACACGATCTTCCGTCGCATTCCTTCGGAGACCGTCGAAATTAGAGCTGCATGCTTGTAAGCCATCGACTCCAGGCGATAGAGGAACGGACGGATCGGCTTCGGAAGCATGCCCAAATCCACAGCGGCGTCAGGCTGGAGATCCATTACATCGAACAAGTAGGGTACCTTCCACCACCGGCTCAGCAAGACGGCTGAAAGGCCAAGCCCTAGCGGCGGAGAAACGACGACCAATATATCCGGTTTGCGATTTCGCATCGCGTTAATCAGGGATGTCGAAAGAAATGACGCTTCGAACGCGATTCGCTTTGCCGAGGTAACCCTTCCAGGCACCCACATCCACGAGCGGAGAATCTCGACCCCGTTGCGTTCCTCTCGGCTGAACAATTTCCCCGCGTATTCGCGCGGGATGCGCCATTCAGGGTAGTACGGCATGGAAGTGCAAACTGTAACTGCATGGCCCATCGATGCCAGATACTCGCACCGGCGCGTCAGCACAGGGCCAATACCGGTCTGCTCCGGCCAATAATTAATCGCGAGTACGAGAATTCGCATAATCTTCTTTCAACGTCGCCGTGGGTATGGCCCCATCTCGATTCGACTCCGCAGTAGCGGATGCGCTTTCAATCAGCTCCTTAGTCTTGAGTACAATCATGTACTCATAGAACGACTGCAAAGCTGCGTATCGAAAACCCGCGGCTCCATCCAAAAATCCACGCTTCCCTAAGTAAAGAAGCGCGAACTTGAATAATGGTCGTGCCGGAATTCGATAAAAGAGTTCTTTTTGATGAAACCGACGCTCGTTTCGGTCCGTTCCGAAAAGTGCGCGACTCAAACTGAAGTCGCTTTTCGCCTGTCGATTGCGAATTATCTGCTGCGCCTCCAACGAGCTGTACGAATTGTGACGACTAAGCCAATGTGCAACCCCTTTGCTGAAAGGATAATGATCGATAAAACCTTTCACATCGCCGACAGGACCCAGCGGCACCGAAACTGGATTCACCAACCGTTCGTAACGCATCTTTTGAGGGCGAAACAACCGCAAGTAATAAGAAGAGGCCTGCACATGCTTGAGCCAGCGCTCTCCCCAGAAATCCCGTCGCCGAATCCGGAACGCTACTTTGTCATCGGCATCGCTGATTGCCTTACGGATGTTCGTTGCAAGCGCGGGCGTTACGCGTTCATCGGCATCTAAATAAAAGACCCAATCATTCCGAAAAGGGATCTTGCTTAGCGCCCAATTTTGATGGGCAGACCAATTGTCGAACTCGCGCTGGACCACATTTGCGCCGTTGGCTTTCGCGATTTCCACAGTCAAGTCGGAGCTGTAAGAGTCCAAAACGTGAACGTCATCCGACCAAGCGACTGAATTTAGACATCCGCGGATTTCTTCCTCTTCGTTCTTTGTAAGAATGAGCACAGAAATCATTGCACGTCGCCTACTGTCTAATTTTTGCAGCGGGACTCTTGTCAAAAGCAAGAGAAGTTGTGGCTAGCCGCTTGATGAGGAAGTCCACTGCGCCAGATATTCGAGGATGTAGTCGTCGAACACGATATCCCATCTTAACGTGCCAACGGGTAAGCGAGGCTTGGGATACTATGTGTACAGCATCTGCATCACGGTGCCAAGTTTTGTGAAACAATGCTGGATCAGTGTTAACCCAAAAACCAGGCTCGCCAGTTCCGCACCAAGCCAGCGTGTTTGATGCGTGACGCCTCATCTCCCAATTCAACAGTCTTAAGCCGTCGTGGTGCCTCATCGATGGACAAACGTAGCCAGGGAAGTCGTATCTAGGACAAACAACTATGTGAACCCCGCCCGGGGAAAGCAGATGGTCGATATCGATCAGAAAATCGCCAGGAACCGCGACGTGTTCTAGAACGAAGAGCGAGAATATTAAGTCGAAGCACCGATTTAAGTCCTTGAGAGGACCAATATGAACTGCATCGGCTTTCCGTCTAAGCTGTTCAACGTTTGTTGCCGTAATGTCTTGAGCGGTGTAGTGTATCTCACTTCGGTCAAGCCCTAACGATTCTCCGAGAACTGACCCACAGCCAGCTCCCACTTCTAGAACACGAATCATTCTTTCGTTTCTGAACTTTATTTCATCAGCGACAAGTCTCAGCCAAATATGCTGGTCGAAGGGCTCGTTGAAGGCAGTGTAATTCCGCGTGGTGTCGTAGAATTTTCCGAGACGTTCTGTCAATGACTTAGCTTCAGCACTACCCCCTGCTGGGATGAGATGAAGGGGACCGATCTTGCTGGGTCGCAACAATGTCATGAGCTTGTCGACGTCGGGTCTTTTGAAATGTCACCCGACAGTTCTGATGCACACCGAGAACTGCGACGCGTCTTGAGAGGACGGCAAGGATTGCCCACCGAAATAGTCCACGGCGCCATGTTTCGAGTAACAACCGAACCTGCACCTATTACTGCGCCGTCACCAACTTTAACCCCTGGCAAAACGAATGTTCGGGCACCGATGAAAGCATCAACGCCTATGGTGATTTTCGCAGTGATCAATGGCTGATTGGGGGCGCTGAAATCGTGGGATCCTGTACAGAGATAAACCTCTTGCGCCACTGTACAGCCTGCAGCTAACTCAATCTCGCCCAAAGAATACAGATTAGCGCGGTCACCGACGCATGCCCGATCGTGAAGGATGACATTCCACGGAATCTGAATCCGTGCGTGCTGATGAACAAAAGGCTTACCAGTTATCTTGCAACCAAAAACCCGAAGCCACATGATCCGCCACGAGTTCAACGGTTTCGGGGTCCAGCTACATAGGGACGACCATGTTACCGCCCAGAGTAGCATCCTAATACGGTCCCTAAACACCCATGGCGACGCATATTTTGACGCTGCGGTATAAACTTGGAATGTTGTTTCACTCATCTGGCGACAAGCTGTTCAAAATCAGACAAATACCTACCCGCGATATTCGATAAACTAAACTCCTGGGCTGTACGAAACGCATTGGCACGTATTACAGATAAGTGAACTTTATTATTGATTGCATCCCTGATTGCATAAGCGAGGTTATTCTCGGCGTCCGAAGATCGATGATTAAAAATCCATCCGTTTTGACCACTCGTCACGAAATCTTGAAAACACTCGAGCGACGAAACAATTGGAGGACAACCTTCCCCCATCGCTTCTAAGGGGGCCAGCCCAAATGTCTCACCACGTTCCGCCAGTGACGGATATACGAAGATCGTAGATTGCTGGTAAAGGGAACGTAGCTCACTTGTGTCGAAAACCGGTCCATTCCAAACAATTCGCGGTCCAAGTCTTTCTGTTTCTTTTCGGAGTGAGTTAAAGTAGTGTTCGCCGCCGCCACCTAACTTTACTTCCCATGGCCCTACGATACGAAGCTTCCAGGTACGAAGACCCTCATCGACTAACCGGGTAAATGCTTTGAGGAGAAGATGTGTTCCCTTCTCAGGGTGGATGCGCCCGACATAAAGGATTTCCGCTACCTTGCGCTCGCTATCCACTTGTTGACTGGACCCTTCAACAAAATTCGGGATCACTCTCACGCTGTCAGCCATCAGCGGCACTTCTTTGCAAATAGCGTCTCTCACGGCTTGCGACACTGTATGGAGTCGTGCTGCCGCTCTATAGAGCCTCATCTGCCCTTTTGGGTAACGCGCCACGTGCACGCATATTTTTCCATTCCTTGAATCTCGCGAAAGGAGGGGCGCCCAAAATGTGTTCGTCACAAGAATGTCGGCTTCCGGAAGAAGCTTCGCTGCCCTTCGTGTATAGAGCAGGTCACGCCATTTAGTGACTGCCATCGAACGAGGCGTGTCATAGCCTCTAACCCGTAGATGATGTACGCCGCCGATAAATTCCTCGCTGGCAAATTCCTCGTAGTTACGAGATATGTGGGTTACCTTGTGGCCCTTGCGCACAAACTCTTTGCCTAGCGCAAACCATATCTTTTCTACGCCTCCACCCAAAACCGGAGGTACTGGAAGAAAAGCCCCTTGGAGGATCGTAATTTTCATCTGGTAGTTAGTTGGCCCGCAGAAATTCAACGATACTTGCCTATACTAGGACCGCATCCGAGTCCAAAGCACAATTTGCTTTTACCACGCTAGTCAATACCCGATGCAGATGCTCAGCAGCTTTCCCAATTTCAAATCGCCGCATGAAACATTCACGGGCAGCTTGGCGCATTGCAGACTTTTCCGTGTTAGTCATTTCCACATAGGACCTCAACAACGTAAAAGTGCCTTCTTGAGTGTCAGCGGACACGATTCCAGCGCGGTCAAGCTCAACTTCGCGCCAGATGTTCACCTTGTTCGAGATCAACGCTGGCGTTCCTACTGCTAGCGCTTCTGCAACCGCGATTCCAAAATTCTCCTGGTGTGAAGGCAGAACGAAGACCTCTGCGGACCGCAGAGCTCCCCACTTCATCTCTCCCATCAACATCCCTGTCCACGTAACTCTCGGCGCCACACCTAATTCAGTCAATCGACGGTGCAAACTTTCTCGCAACCCGACTTGGTCAGGTCCTGCGATAACAAGATGCCAGTCCGGCTGGTCTCCTAAGACTTTCGCGAAAGCTTCCACTAAAAGGTCACAGCCTTTTTTCGGATGAATTCGCCCCATAAAAAGGGCTAGCCTTTTGCCTCGGAGTTCAGGATGGTGGGATAAAAATTCTCTGGTCTCTACGTCAGGATCACTCTCACGCTTAGCCGTACCGTAGCTGACCACAACCTCGTTGCACCTGTACAACGAGAATGACTCTCGTGCTAGTCGCCGCTCCTCCTCGCAGGTGAACAGCACCGCGCGAGCATCACGCAACACTCGATATTCCGCCCACGGCCAATACATCCACTTTTTCGCGTGCTTCAGCGGATATTCCTTTTTGAACCAGGGATCGAGCATTCCATGTGTGAATAGGACATAAGGCGTCTGAGACCGGTGTAGAGCCTGCCAGGTCCCGAGACTGTGGTATTGCCAAATCCCGTTCACAATCACAACGTCATAGCGATTCGAATTCGACCGAAGCCACGGCACGAACTTTGAGCTGTATCCATAGCCCAAGTAGGAGGGGCCGAGTGGATAGACACGTAACAATGATTGTTTAAGATAGGGAGCGGATGGGGAGTCGAGCGAAGCGATCTCAACGATGTGTCCTTTGCGTTCTAAAGTACTCCCTAACTGGCGAACACCTTCAATTGGACCCCCGCCGGCCGGATTCACAGAACTAATAACGTGAAGGATTTTCAAGGCTATGTTTCTCCGCTATAAAATCGATCGTCGTTAGCGCGGAGTGATCAACTCTATGCGCCGGAAGTCAAAGTCATTTGACCGGATCGTCGTTTCTTCGCAATGGCTTACAAGACTTTGTTGAGGAAAGAACAGCGACAGCACTTTTGCGCTGACGCATAGCAGCGCCAGAAGCACGGGAAACGCTAACGTGGCAACTAAACCTGCAAACGAAGACTCGACTATGCTGTGCTCATATGTGGCTATCAGCCAGATGAACCAGAGAGTAGAGGCTGACGGTTTGCGGTCACATTTCGGCTCGCTAAGGAAGATTCGGATCCAATAATAGAACGCGGCGAAAAATACAGGCGTGCCGACAGCTACTCCTAAGAACGAGAAAGCGTTAAAGAAATTGGCCATAACCCCATAGGAGACTTGAGTCGCGTTGTCATTAGAGGCGACCTGACCAGCAATATGCCCTAAATAGTTTCCAGCCTCCCAAATGGGCTTGTCAGGGAGTAGAAAACTGGGCGTGACTAGCTTAAATCCCCATACAATCGTCTCCCATTCCGTAAAGGCTTGTTGCCGTTCAGTGGCCGAAATCAGCCTGTCGGCTTCGCCCACCATCGCCATTCTGCCAAATGGCGATAAAAAGCCCCGTTCAAAGTAACCGTCCTTGGACACACGTTCACGTACGGTGGATCGAAAGCTTCCGTCGCTTAGAGTCTGCCAAAAGGCAAGCTCCGTCGCATCAAATCGCTGCGTAAATGAACCTTGGCGCCCGCCGGCATTTCGAACATATTGCGAATATGGAAAAACAATTACAGCAAAATAGACAACACCAGCTGCGACAAACGTCCACAGCCGGATGCTCCGCCAACCATAGCGAAGAAATCCAACAAAAACATAGAAAACAAAAGGCTCTATGGCGTCCTGTTTGTTCGTGCTAAAGATACCCGTAAGTGCACTCCATAAGAGCAGCGCGAGAACTATAGGATGGGTCATCCATCGCTGCGACTGAGTCCGCCACATATAAAACATCGGCGGAACGATCGCCAGCGACTTCAGCGTCCCCAGTCCTCGAGCAATTCCCAGCCATCCACCGGTCTGAAGACCCTCTCCCTGCGCCGCTGGGATCATTCCCGCGAAGTAGCCGAGATAGCTGAATGAAAAGAGGATAATAGCAAAAGCGAGAAGCATTCGATCATCGAAAGGTCGGTTCATCGAAAGGAACCGCGGACACGGAAGCCTCGACTGCACTCCCGTTCCAATAAGCAGGCCACAGAAGCCAAGTGCCATGACCCACGAGGTTGTCAGCGGAGCACTTAGAGTACTGTCAGCGGGCTCGAAGAGCAGAATCTTCAGAACGATTCCGAAGAGCAGAAGCTTCCCGATCAACATCGCGTTTAAGAAACCGAATGCCGATCCCAGTCCACCACCCGCATGCACAGAAAGTAGCCCAAAAAAAATCGACGCAGCAAACAGCACCGAAACAATCGGATCCGTGCGTGTCAATAACTGGCCGCCAAGACAAAAAGCGGAAAGCGAGAGGACAAGGATTAATTGAGCACGAGTCACAACTTTTTGGTGGACAAGCCGTTCACATCAAGACGGGTTCAGAATGCAGAACTCAAGTTGCAACACAGACTTGATAACCTCACGGAACGTGATAGATGGCGGCAGCTGCGGTCGAAGGCAAAATACTCTCTATGTTCAACAGCGCACTCTTCCCCCCACTCATAGGAACAAACAAGATGTCTCCGTCGTTTAGCGGTTTGTCGTCGCCCTTATCGGCCAGAATTTTCTTAAGCGCGATCTGCGTCTCTTCGCGACCTGTCGGCGTCTTTCTTATCAATTTCGCGTTATTCAGAGCGGCAGTACGATTGGTGCCCTGAGCAAGTGCGATCGCTTGTAAAACAGTCAACCGATCGCTGTTTTCGATGAGAAATCCACCTGGCTTAGCAACATCGCCCAGGACGTATACAATCCCCGCGCGCGACACGACGATCGTATCACCGGGCCGGATATCTGTATTGTATGCAACGGCACTACCTGGCTTTGTTTCGACGCTGACGATCTGAGGGTGTGCGGGATCGTCCCGGTGACTGACTGTAACGGCTTTACCCGCTGTCGGCGTCACTCCTCCCGCTGCTGCCAGTAAGTCAAGAAGGTTGTGCGTTCCGAGAAGAGGGTATACCCCAGGGTTTTTGACTTCACCCCCGACAGTCACTCCCTGAGTTGCATACTCAAGAACTGTCACTGACACATGGGGGTCCTTTAGGACGTCTTTGTCTCGAAAGGTGGCTTCGATCAGCGATCCGGCATCTTCGGCAGTCCGTCCCGCGACTCTTACCGGGCCAGCATATGGAAGATTGACCATACCTTGTCCGTCTACGCGTAGTTTAGGTGCGAAGTCTGGATCATTTGTTCCCAATACCTTTATCTCCAGCAAATCACCTGCAGAAAGTCGTAAGACGTGGGAATCCGACGTATTTGTAACACTGGTGACTGATGATTGTTTGGCCGTCATTTCTTGTGCCCCACACACCATCCCAGTCAAAGTGAGCACGATTGTCAGAAGGCCATTCCGGAAAGTCATTTCTACACCTCTAGTCGTTATACAAGCTCTGGTGGACCGAACACGAGCGAAGGCTTCGACGCTGCTGGAAAGAACCCTAGTGGCGTCGTGATGCGTTGTCGGCCATCAACTTCTTGTATTCCGCCGGATATTGGTAATAGTACTCCCGTTGCTTCGTCCCGTTGAGTACAAAACCAAGCAAGTTTGCACCTGCACGGGTCAATACCTCTCGCGCTCGCAGCGCGGCTCCTCTACGAGACTTGCCTGATCTTGTGACGAAAATCACCGCGTCGGCCCGAGCTGACATTACAAGGACGTCCGCAAAAAGCAATACAGGTGGTGTATCGATGATGACGTGGTCATACTCCGCACTCCAAGCTGCCATTAGGTCCTTTACGCGCTTCGTGTCCAGCACCTCGTGAGGATCTGTCGGCCTAAAACCGGTCGGAACCACGTGCAAGTTAGGCAGGGCCTGGATCGGTTGATAACGGGAGTATTGAGTCGCACCCGTTGCGAAAACGGTATCGCGACCAGGCCGCATTCCTAACTGCTCCTGAATCGCTGCGCTTCTCAAGTCCGCGTCAACCAGTAGTACTTTCCTGCCACGTTGGGCTAACGCGGCGGCCAAATTGCAGCTGACTGTAGACTTTCCTTCACCCGCCATCGCGCTGGTTACTACCAAGACTTTTGGTGGATTGTCGACACAAGAAAGCAACACCACGCTTCCAAGGGATCGAAACGCCTCGGCTACCGGACAGTTTGTCTTCAGTACTGGAATAGAAGTTAAGTCAAATCCAGGCAGACCGAGCAGATTGGCGTGTCCCATCCGACCATTTTTCAAGGAGTTGCGTCTCCTTGATCCCAACGTCGCAAGGTGCGGCACAGATCCTAACTCAGGCAAACCAGTGACCGTCTCTACGTCGGTCACCGTTCTGAGGGAGTCATCGAAAGAATCCACCACCAACCCGAGAAGAACACCACAGAAGATCCCAGCACCAAGCCCGAGTGACAGGTATAAAGACTTCCTGGGCTCGATCGGTTTGTCCGGCAATTGTGCGCGATCAACGACACTTATGTAACTCGAGTTCAAGCCTGACGTGACATTGGCTTCCTTTACGCGCAACTGTAATGCGTCATAGAGTTGTTGGCCGGACTCTATCTGATGCTTCAGATTCGCATACTGTGCCACATTTTCGTTCAGTTTATACGCGGCCTCTTTCTGGCTGTCGAATTCTTTACGGATCATATTTTCCGCTGTTGCGGCCGCATTGTACTCGTTTGAAAGACGCGTTCCGATATTGGTACCTTCTTTGTCGATGGCAGTGTTGATGTCGGCCAACTGTGACCGTAGTTCTCTTATTTTCGGGTAGCCGCCCCCGAACTGCGCGCTAAGTTGTGCCAGTTGTGACTGCAGTTCTGCTTGTTGTGTTCGAAGAACTTGCAGAGTCGTGTTCGGAGCCGCTGAATCAACTAACACGGGATTTCCAGAACGGGCCATTCGATACCGGCCTTCTTTAACAATGCGATCAGCCTCTGCTTGAGTAAGTTCTTCGTTGAGTTGCTTCAACCTGTCCGTAACGACGTTGTCATTCTCGTCGGTCCCCAACAGATTGTGATCCTTTTGAAACTCGGCAAACTGCTGCTGTGCAGCCGATGTGCTGGCCCTTATTTCTTCCATCTGTTTGGAAAGCCATTGGGAAAGCTGCGTCGTCCCATCCACGCGCGTATGAAAATTCCGCTGCATGTATTCATCAATGATTGAATTTGCGGCATCCGTTGCGAGAAGGGGGTCTGAACTGCGAAACCGGATCTCGACAACCTGCGTATTTGGAATCACTTTCACGGTCAGGTCGCCACTAAAGCGATCTAAGAGCCGCCCCCGCTGCGATGCGGTCAGCTGATCAAACTCTTTGATTTGGCCTGTCACGGTGTCTTTACCCGCAAAAGCCTTTTTAGCAAACAGCTGTAGCGAATTTATTACCCGGACCGCCACTGTATCGCTCTGGATGATGGTGACTTCCGTTTTTATCCGGCTATCGATATCAGTACTGACAGACTTATCGCCCTCGTCTAACCCCAGACTCAACGATCGGCCTGGGTCAATTTGCAAACGTGCGACGCCCTCATACTTAGGGGTTTTCAGAAACGTATACGCCGCCGCCAACCCCAAGGTGAAAAGAGCGAACCCCAAGATAAACCATTTTCGTTTTGCGAGGACTTGCCATAACTCTACAACGGATAGTTGCTGTTGGGCTACCATTCGCCGTTCAAATGATGGTTGACCTACAGATACTTGAGCTGGCGAAGTTCTTACGATTCCGTTGTGCTTTTCGATCATTGAAACTTTCCTTGACTGAGAATGCATTCGAAGAATGGTGGCGATGGGCGGGGAAGGTGGAAATCTCAATGGTTCTGGGCTCACGTCGAGAGAGCGCGTGGGGCAACGCAGCTGATCGTGTTTCCATCCGCCGGTCACCTGCAAAACGAAAGGCAAACTACTCTATTCTCACTTCCGGCGAGCGCTCGGAGGCGACTCCCAACATCCCATTGAGGTTACAAATCAAAAACAATCACACTGCGCCGGTTCCTCTCCAAACTGCCGGAACCGTCCGCACTAGAATTTTCAGGTCCAGCCAGATTGACCACTTATCGATATACTGTAGATCCAATTCCATCCATTGTTCGAATGGGATTGAGTTTCGTCCGTTCACTTGCCAAAGACAGGTAATTCCAGGTTTCACGCTGAAACGTCGCCGGTGTGTATCTGTATTGAAAAGTTCAAAGTCGCGCCGAGACAACGCACGAGGGCCCACAAGACTCATTTCTCCCTTGAGAACGTTGAATAATTGGGGCAGTTCGTCGATGCTTGTCTTCCGCAGAAAACGTCCCAATGGCGTCACGCGCGGGTCGTCCTTAATCTTGAATACAGGTCCACTCATTTCATTCATAGATAAAAGTTCAGCCTGTACTTCTTCCGCATTTGGGATCATTGTGCGGAATTTGTACATCATAAACATCCGCTTATTAAGGCCGACACGCGTTTGACGGAACAAAATTGGCCCTCTCGAAGTGAACTTCAGCAAGACCGCAACCGCGATCAGGAGAGGTGCGAGGACAACTAAGACGAGTGCCGAGCCAACGCAGTCTATGATTCGCTTCAGCAAGGAAGGCCACGTGGCCACCGCAGTGGATGGGGCAGATACGAGAGTATCTTGCTCGAGGTCTAACGCGACAGCATCCTGGCTTCGTAGGTTGTAGACTTGTGTGTGAACTCTTATCGCGATGCCGTGTTGCTCGCATAGCGAGATGAGTTGTGCCGCATGTTCGTAGTATGACCGTACAGGCAGGTAGATCGCGGCCTCGTCGACGATTTGCTGCCGCAAAAATTCCGCCAATCCTCCGAAATCACAACATCGTTTGTGACCTGTGTCTTCGAACACGCACAATCCCGGCCACTCATCGTCAACGAAACCTACCAAATGCATTCCGAGTTCTGGTCGCTCGCGAAGACACTCGGCAAATTCGATCGCACGCTCGTTAGTGCCAACAATCAGAACATGACGCGTGTTATGGCCCCGCTTGCGCAGCGTTAACAAGATCGAACGCGACGCCAATCGACCCACGATCATAATCGCTGTGCAAGCGAGCCAAAAAAACATGACAAATGAAAACGATAACATGACCATATGAATGTGAAGGACTCGGGCCATCACATACAGAAACGCTGACGCGATTAATGTCGCCTCAGCGACTTCGACCACTTCGATTCGCCGTCGCACCAGTCGCTTCGAAACATACAGTCCACTGAGTATAAAAATGTTGTGCCAAGCAACTAGCAGTAAGGCAAACAGTAGACAATGCCCGAGAGAAATCTTAGTTTCAAAGAACTCTGACAATGTTTTACCCGTGGGTTCGGCACGGAGGAAGAATGTCGCCGTCAGAAACGCAGCTGTCAGCGCGCACAAATCGTAGAGCTTCGCCGTATGCTTCAGTATTTGCCATCTATTCGAAATCATGGGGACCTACGAAGGGGCCTTCCTGGTCCACAAATCTCTACGTTGTTCGACGCCGCTGAATCAACATAACAATTTGCGGTTCTTCGTTACGATTTGGAACTATGGCGTGGGCTTTCAGCAAACTGCATAGGGAACCGAGGAACTCGGGTTATCGTGCGCACTCCAATTCATCTTGGTGCACGGCTCAAGATCGGCTGCGTCTACTTCGACGGCAAAACTTTTCATGATCAAGTCAAGGCCTAGAACAAAACGGAGTCCATTCTTTTTCCTCACTACAATTCCAGCCAATCCCGCGAGCGGCCCGTTTAGAATCGTCGCTCTCTCGCCCACGTTCAAATAGGGATGTGGTTCAATTTTGAGACGATCGACGCTTCTTCGAAGCGTTTCAATCTCGAAATGAGGCACGGGAACAGGATCTTTGCCTACTCCGACAATCGAGTGAACCCCGGGCACGGCCAAAACTCGGGTCCGCGTTGTTTGATCCATTTGCACGAATAAATAGCTCGGAAACAAAGGTTCTTCAACCGTCATCGTGCAGCCGTTCTTCCAACGCCGTCGCCTCTTAGTTAGCGGAAGAAAATGCTCAATCGACTGAACATCCATGTGGCGCGCAACTTGCTTCTCTCTGCGTGAGAGCGTATACACAGCGAACCACCCGCTCGCTCCGTTGATCAAGAGCCCCCTCTCCGCAATGGAATCTGGGCGAGGCTTCGCCATTGCCACTTAGCTGTGGCTGCTGCCTCTTGTAGGTCGGTATCGATCGGGCCGGGCGCCCGACTCTTGTCCCCCAAGCCTAGATGCCACAGGCTCTTCCACGCAAACTCAAATTTCAATTGACCGACATTGCAAAATCCGCTACGTGACGAGCAGGATCTGATTTATACCATTTGCAATCAACATGTTACAGAGCATCGTGGATCCTCTTGCTTTTGTCTCCACTCATCGCGCCCAACGTCCTAAGGTAGATTTGATGAATTCTGGCTCGGGGGGTGCAAGAATTTTCCCGAAGCGGTGCGCTAAAGTACAATACAGACATTACCTTAGATCTAAATTCAATCCCGGTTTCATCTTTGCCGAGCCCAAAGCCAACTTCTCTGACATCTAACTCCTTTACACCCAGTCCGAGTTTGCAGTATACACGACTTGGTTCTAGTACAAGCATCAAAATCATCTGGTACTACAATTACCTTGGCGACGCCGGTTGCCGCACGTCTTCAACACGACTGTAGGAACCTGCTGAGGCAATGTCTGGCCGTCAAATTCCTAGACCCCGATTCGCTGAAAAATCACAACGAGTGGAGGCGCGCCATTAGCTGCCATCTATCACGAGTAACTGAGTCTCAAAATGAGCGTGAATCTACGAAAGGTCAGAGACGATCTTGTCTTGGCTGTGTCGCTCAGGAAGCGCTACGGTTAAAGAATGACCGGCTCGACCATCCAAGCTCAGTTAACAAACG
>Ga0206901_1088_pt1 | contig 14063 bp, 15 predicted proteins | sample Alteio_BWOrgHeat_47_FD_152936 | JGI IMG/M metagenome (GOLD analysis project Ga0206901, IMG submission 152936) | Enriched cells from forest soil in Barre Woods Harvard Forest LTER site, Petersham, Massachusetts, United States -... | ecosystem: Environmental > Terrestrial > Soil > Temperate forest >...
CGGTGCGAGGATGCAGCGGAGCCGGTCCGTGGTTTCCTGAGAGAGCTGTTTCAGGCGGGCGCCAGGCCGTTGCGGGCCAGCAGGGCGCCGAGTTCGCGGATGACCGGGAAGACTTCCTGGTTCCAGTTGCCACCCTGGGAGTCGTGCGCCGATTGTTCGGCTTCGACGATCCAGCGGTCCTCCTTGAAGATGCGCTCGGTGAACAGGATCAGGAGCGGCCAGGCGGCCTGAAGGGCGGCGGCGCCGAGCGGGTTTTTCGGGCGGTGGATGGAAATGAAACCAAAGCTGCGGATGGTTTGCTGCGCGGCATCCTGCGGGGTGTAGCAGATCCAGAGATTGAAGACGGGTTCGTCACCGCCCGCCGGCAGGATGGAGAGAGTCTGGTAGGGGTAGAGGGTGCGGATGGTCATCACGTCACGGTCGTTGACGTCCTTGCTGCGTTTACCGCCGAAAATCGCGGTCTCGCCCAAAGGCTGCGCGCCGGCGGTGCGGGCGAAGGTGTATTGTACTTCCAGCCAGTTTTCGCCGAGGCGCCGGCCGAGATAGCGCGGGCGGACCTGGCCCATGATTTTGCGGTGCATGAACTGGTGATTCATGTCCATCAGGTTTTCATGCATGAAGCTGTAATGGCAGGCGACCTGGCGGCCGAAGCGGCGGGTTTTATAGGCCGGGTCGGCGGCGGCGGTTAGCGCGGGGAAGTTTTCCGGTGTGGCCAAAGCGGGGTCGCCGGGGAAGATGAAAATCAGCCCGGCTTCCTCCCGGCAGGGATAGGCGCGCACGCCGTTCGGCAGCTTGCCCTTGCCGAGATAGGGCACGTCCGTGCAGTTGCCCGCGCTGTCATAGGTCCAGCCATGATAATGGCAGCGGATGGCACAGCCGGTGACGACGCCGGCATCGAGCGGCACCTGGCGATGCGCGCAGCGGTTTTCCAGGGCGAAAACGCCGGTCGAGGGCGCGTTGGATTTGGGGCGGACCAGCACGATCGGCTCACCCGCGAAACGCACGGCGAGGGTTTTTCCGGGTTTCAGCTCGCGCGACCAGGCGATGGGATACCAGTGATCGGGGTGGATTTTAATCCTTCGGTAGTCGAGCACGGGATTGCTCTCGGGCGGCGGGATTTCAACGGTTTCATCGGTGTTGACGAGTAACGAATCCATGGTTTCCCCTTCGGCACACGGCAAGCCAATGATGGTTGTGACAGCTTTGGGGAGGGCTGAACATGGGCTGACGGGTTACGATGTTTTCAGGTGGCTTCCACAAGCCTGAAATTTTTAAAAAATGCTGTGTTTTTCAGTATAATTTTGAATCATGTTCAGTGCGGTCAGGAATTCTGATGCGCCCGCGGCCGGTGAATTCGGATGTCGCAATCATTCATTACAATTCTCGGCCCGGACAACAACATTCCGCCCCATTCGCACCTATCTTTAACGGTGTCGGAAGGAGAATAACTTCGATGAAACGCATTACGTCACTCTCGCTCGCCGCCGCTATGGCGATCACGGCGCTGGGTTCGGCCTCAGCCCTGGCGCAGCCCTATCAGCCTGGGCCGCCGCCTCCGGGTTACTATCATCCGCCGCCGCCGCACCCGCCGGGTCCTCCGGGACCGCCGATGGGGCCGCCGCCAGGTGGGCCGGGTTGGCATCAATGGCATCATGGCGACCATTATTACGGGGACCGCTATGTGGTGAATAACTGGCATCATTACGGGCTGCGTCCGCCGCCGCACGGTTATCAATGGGTGCAAAATGGCGGTCAGTTCGTGATGATCGCGATCGCCTCCGGCGTTGTCACCTTCGGCTATCAGGACCACATCATCGACCGCTTCTTCCTGGGCGGCGACAATCTGCGCGGCTTCGCCGATGGCGGCGTCGGCCCGCATGACGTCTCCACCGGCGACAGCCTTGGCGGCAACATCATGTGGACCGGCTCGGCCGAGCTGCAATTCCCGCTGCCGGTCTCGCCGGATCTCGGCGTCAACGGCTTCGCCTTCGTCGACACCGGCAGCACATGGAGCCTGCCGGTCACGTTCGGCCCGGTTTTCGACAGCTCGGCTCCGCGCGTCGGCACCGGCGTCGGCGTCGCCTGGAACACCCCTTTCGGCCTGATCGATCTTTCCTTCGCGGAACCGATCGTGAAGCAGAAGGACGACCAGATTCAACAATTCCGTGTCTCTTTTGGTACGAGGTTCTAGTGACTGTTTTCTCGCGTATTTCGACATGTCTCTGCCTGACGGTCTGCCTGATGGCAGGCGCTTCCCCCAGCGCCTTCGCGCAATCCTCGCCGGGCTATTTCATTCCGCCGAGCGCGCCATCCGGCGCGCAATCCGCACCGGCCACGCATGTCAGCCGCCCGGCCATCCCGGCGCCCGCAGCGCCCGCCGGTAATGCTCAGTCGGCGCAGGCCCAGCAGCAACTGCCACCGGTGCCGCAGCTGCCGGCGCTGCCCGCCGGCAGCCCGCCGCCCGTCGCCGTGATCGGCGTGCTCAGCGTGCCGGACGTGATGCAGAAATCCACCGCGGCGGAAGGCGTTCAGGCCATCATCCGCAGCCGCCAGGCCGCACTTGCCGCCGATGCGGAAAAGGCCCGGGCGAAGATCCAGGCCGAACAGCAGGCCATTGCCGCCGAACGCTCGAAGCTGACCGACGCCCAGCTCGAAGCCAAGGAGGAAGGGCTCCAGAACGAAATCGCCAAGACGCAGACGGAATTCCAGGCGCGCAACCAGGCCATCCAGAATTCCGGCCAGGCGGCACTCGGGCAGATCGAGGCGATGCTGATCGCCATCATCCGCCAGGAAGCCCAGGCGCGCGGCATGAACCTCATCCTGCATCGCGAGCAGGTGGCGCTGAACGTCAATGCCTTCGACATCACCAACGATGTCGCCGCCGAGTTGAACAAGCTGCTGCCAACGGTAACCGTGCCCCCCAGCGTTGTCACCCCCGGCATGGTGGTCAACACGCCGGATCAAGGCGACGAACAGGACCAGGCCGGCGGCCAATAACGCACGGATGAGCGCAAGGCATGAACGCCACGCCTGACGCAAGCAAACCCGGCGACGCCCGTTTCTTCCGGCGCACCGGCCCGCATTCCTTGAGCGTGATCGCTGAGGCGGCGAATGCGGAGCCGGGCCGTCTGGGCGCGGCGCGGGACCGGCTGATCACCGGCGTGGCGCCGCTGCAATCCGCCGGCCCGGAGGATGTCAGCTTCCTCGACAACCGCCGCTACGCGGATCTGCTGGATGTCACCAAGGCCGGCGCGGTGATCGTGCACCCGGATCTTGAAACCCGCGTCCCCGCGACCGCCATCGCCATCGTCACGCCGGAACCCTATGTCGGCTGGGCGAAGGTCTCGGCCCTGTTCCACCCGCCGGCCGCCGCCGCCGCCGGCGTGCATCCGAACGCGATCATCGGCGCCGGCGCCATCATCGATCCGGGCGCCGAAATCGGCCCCGGCGCCGTCATCGGCGCGGGCGCGGAGATCGGGGTAGGGAGCATCATCGGCCCGCTCGCGGTCATCGGTGATGGTGTGGTGGTCGGACGCTTCTGCCGCATCCATGCCCAGGCGACGCTGTCGCATGCCGTGCTCGGGGATCATGTGGTGATCTATCCCGGGGCGCGCATCGGCCAGGATGGTTTCGGTTTCGCCATCACCGCCAGCGGTTTCGTTCCGGTGCCGCAGCTCGGCCGCGTCATCATCGGGGACGGCGCGGAAATCGGCGCCAACACCACCATCGATCGCGGCTCCGCCCAGGATACCGTGATCGGACCCGGCGTTCACATCGACAATCTGGTGCAGATCGGGCACAATGTCCGCATCGGAAAAGGGGCGGTGATCGTGGCGCAGGCAGGGATTTCCGGCTCGACCCTGATCGGCGACCAGGTCATGATCGCCGCCCAGGCCGGTCTCACCGGACATCTCAATATCGGCAAGGGTGCCCGCATCGGCGCGCAATCCGGCGTCATGACGGATGTCGAAGCCGGCACGGAAGTGCTGGGTGCTCCGGCGCAGCCCGCCAAGGCATTTTTCCGCGAAGTGGTCACGCTTCGCAAACTGGCGCAGGCTGGCCGCAAACCGCAAAAAAAGGATACGACGGAATAACGGTCATGGACGATAACTCCCCTACAGAAACCACCCTGCCGCCGATCGATGTCGAAATCATCGAAGCCAAGCAGATCATGAACATGATCCCGCATCGCTACCCGTTCCTGCTGATCGACCGGCTGGTCGATGTGCGGCGGGATCATTCCGCGATCGGCATAAAAAACGTTTCGGTCAATGAAAATTTCTTCCAGGGCCATTTCCCGGGCCATCCCGTCATGCCCGGCGTGCTGATCGTGGAAAGCATGGCGCAGACCGCCGCCGCTCTGGTGATCGAAACCCTGGCGCCGGGCAGGGCGATGCCGATCGTCTATTTCATGTCGATCGACAACGCCAAATTCCGCCGTCCGGTGGTGCCGGGCGATCAGCTGCGCATCCATGTCCGCAAAGACCGCAAGCGCGGCAATGTCTGGCGCTTCGACGGTGAGGTGAAGGTCGACGGGGTCACGGTGGCGGAAGCCAATTTCACCGCCATGATCATGGACGGCCCAGCGGCGGCCTCGTGACGATCCATCCCACCGCCATCGTCGATCCCGGCGCGCAGCTTGGCGCGGGCGTGAAGATCGGCCCGTTCTGCACCGTCGGCGCGAACGCGGTGCTGGAGGACGATGTCGAGCTGGTCTCGCATGTCGCCGTCGACGGCCATACGCAAATCGGCGCCGGCGTGAAAATCTTCCCCTTCGCCACCATCGGCCTCGCCCCGCAGGATCTGAAATACAAGGGCGAGGAAACCCGCACCATCATCGGCCCGCGCAGCGTGATCCGCGAACATTGCTCCATCCATCGCGGCACCGCCACCGGCAGCGGCCTGACGCGCATCGGCGCCGATTGCCTGCTGATGGCGGTGGTCCATATCGCCCATGACTGCGAGGTCGGGGACAACGTCATCATGTCCAACAACGTGGTCCTGGGCGGCCACGTCACCGTCGGCGACCGCGCCATCATCGGCGGCTCGGCCGCCTTGCTGCAATTCGTCCGCGTTGGCACGGGCGCCATGGTCGGCGGCGTCACCGGCGTCACCGCTGATGTCATCCCCTACGGCTTCGTGTTCGGCCCCAGGGCGCGGCTCTGCGGTCTCAACATCATCGGCCTGCGCCGCCGCGGCCTCGCCAAATCGGAACTGCATGAGATCCGCCACGCCTATAAGTTCATCTTCTCCGGCCCCGGCGTCTTCGCCGACCGCACCAAGGCGGCGGCGGACAAATTCGCCGGCAACCCTTATGTCGGCGACATGCTTGGCTTCATCGCCAGCCCCAGCCGGCACGGGCTGATCACCACCCTGTCGCGCGCCAACGGCGAAGACGAAGACTGACATCATGGCGGCCAAGCTCGGCATCATCGCTGGTGGCGGCAACCTGCCGGGCCAGGTCGCCGCTGCCGCCTGCGCGCAGGGCAGGGACGTCTTCATCGCCGCCATCGAAGGCTTCGCCGAACCCGCCATCGTCGCCCCGTTCCCGCATCGCTTCTTCCGCCTCGGTGCGCTCGGCGCCATCCGCAACGCCCTGGCTGAAAGCGGCTGTACCGAAATCGTGATGATCGGCCCGGTCAAGCGCCCCTCGCTACTGGCGCTGCGCCCGGATGCCGAAGGTGCGAAGCTCCTCGCCAAAATCGGCCGCGCCGCCTTCGCCGGGGATGACGGGCTGCTCGCCGCCATCATCCGGGTGCTGGGCGAAGACGGCTTCAAGGTGCTCGGCGCGCATGACATCCTCGCGGAGATGCTGGGCCCGGTCGGCCTCCTGACCCAAACCGCCCCCGACGCCACCGCCATGGCGGATGTCGAGCGCGGCATGGCGGTGCTGAAAATCGCCGGCCCCGCGGATATCGGCCAGGCCTGCGTGGTGCAGCAGGGCATCGTGCTCGCCATGGAAGCGGTGGAAGGCACAGACGCCATGCTCGGCCGCATCCCGGGCCTCGCCCGGCCGGGCCCCGGCGGCGTCCTGGTCAAGCTCGCCAAGCCGGGGCAGGACCGCCGGGCGGATCTGCCCACGCTCGGCGAGCGTACCATCAAAAACGCCAGCACCGCTGGCTTAAGGGGTATCGCATTCGAGGCCGGTGGTACTATCTTATCCAACAGACCGGCAATGATCGCGGCCGCGGATGAGGCGGGACTCTTCGTGATCGGGATCGGCGTCTAAAAAGTAAAATCGAGCGGGGACGAAATGAGCGAGAACTTCACCTATCTGCACACCATGCTGCGCGTGAAGAATCTCGACGCCAGCGTGGATTTCTACACCAGGCTGCTGGGCATGCGTGAACTTCGCCGCACGGAAGTCCCGGACGGCAAATACACCCTGGCCTTCATCGGCTATGGCGATGAAAAATCCAACACCGTGCTGGAACTCACCTATAACTGGGGCAAGGATGACGGCTACGAACTCGGCACCGCCTTCGGCCATCTGGCGCTCGGCGTTCCGGATATCCACGCCACCTGCGAGCAGCTTCGTAAATCCGGCGCCAAAATCGCGCGCGAACCCGGCCCGGTGAAATTCGGCACCACCGTGATCGCCTTCATCGAGGATCCGGACGGTTACAAGATCGAGCTGATCGAACGCAAGAAAAACTAACCCATGGTTGCTTTTTGTCACCAGTTCGGATCGTATTGCCCATCAGGCGGATCAAGCTGCCATATGCAAAGGCCTGCCTGAATGAAACTGGAACAAACCGTCTCGGAAGCCTCGAACGCGCCGCCGATGCAGCGGCGCTTCCGCCTGCTGCTATCGGCGCTGGCACTCGCTGAGCGGCTGACGCCCGAAAAATTCCTCCCGGATCTGACAGCGGATGCGCTGATCCGTTCGGCAAAAGTCCCGGTCTCGCCCGGCGCCGTGGAGGGGCTGCGCCAGCTCACCGCCTCACTCGCCGCCGATACGGAACTCACCATGTTCGGCCGGCTATCGGTGCATTGGGATTTCCTCCGGCTGATGCGCAACGCCGCGAAGGTGGACCGCGTACTCGCGGAAAACCCAACGCTCGCTGTGGCCCCGGTCACGGCGCCGATTTTCATCCTCGGCCTGCCGCGCAGCGGCACCACCTTCCTGCACGGGTTGCTGGCCCATGACCCGGACAATCTGGTGCCGCGCGTCTGGCAGACCATCTACCCGGAACCGCGCCGGACGGATTTCAACCCGGCCCGTGACCGGCGGGTCCGCATCGTCAACAGCCAGCTGAACTTCTTCGGCGGCATCGCGCCGGAATTCTCCCAGCTCCACCCGGTCGACGCCGACGGCCCGCAGGAATGCAGCGAAATCACCTCGCATATTTTCCAAAGCCTGCGCTTCGACACCACTTTCCGCGTCCCCGGCTACCAGGAATGGATCGACGCCTCGGGCCATGACGAGGCCTTCGCCTTCCACAAAAAATTCCTGCGCGTGCTGCAGCACCAGGCCCAGGGAAAAATCTGGGTGCTGAAATGCCCGGATCACTCCTTCTGCCTCGATGCGATCCTGCGGGTCTACCCGGACGCCCGCTTCGTCGTCGTGCACCGCGACCCCATGAAGGTCTTCGCCTCGGTCGCGCATCTTACGGAAGTCCTGCGCCGGCCGTTCCTTAAGAATATCGATCCGCTGGAAATCGGCGCCCAGGTCACCGAACGCTGGATCGACGGCGCCCAGCGCCTGGTTTCATTCGACCAGCGCACGGATATCGAACCCGCCAGAAAAATCCACATCCATTACGACGAGCTTGCCGCCGCGCCGATGGCGGCCATCGCCCGCATCTACGCGCATTTCAGCCTGCCCTTCAGCGCCCCGGCGATGCGCGCCATCAGCACCGTGCTGGATGCACGCCCGGCCGGCGGCTATGGCGGCGAACGCCGCTACGTGCTCGATCGTTTCGGCATCAACCCGCAGCGCCTGGCCCCGAAATTCTCCGCCTATCTCGATTATTTCCACATAGCGGTATAACCGTTCAGCAACGGCCCAAGGGTCTGTTTGGAAATTCGCTCTGGCTAAGTCAGTTGGGGCGGGTTTCGAGAACTGGAGCGGAGCGTACGTCAGTACGTGAGCACGGCAGCGGCCGACCGCCAGGAGCGCAGAAACACGCCTCAAATGACCGCCAGACCTCGCCGGCCGCAGTAGAATTTCCAGACAGGCCCTAAGACCCGCTGAACCAGTTATACCCCTGATCCTCCCAATACCCGCCCGTATAAACATTTCCCACATTCATGCTGATCACCAATTTCGGATTCTTGAAGCCCAGCTTGGTGGGAATCCGTATCCGCATCGGCGCGCCGAAAGCCGGTGTCAGCGGCGCATTCAGAAAATCCAGCGCCATCAGCGTCTGCGGATGCAGCGCCGATTCCATATCGATACTGGAATAATACCCGTCCGCGCATTTGAAGGAGACATAGCGGCAGGTGGTGTCCGCGCCGATGCGCTTCAGAAAGCTCCCCAGCGGCACGCCGGCCCATTGCCCGATCACCCGCCAGCCCTCCACGCAGACCAGCCGCGTGATCTGGCTCTCCTGCGGCAGCGCCCGCAATTGCGCCAGGCTCCAGGGGGCTTTTTCCTGAATCTGCCCGCTCAGCTCAAGCTGGTACGAAGCCGGATCGACCACCGGCGCCTGCGAGATATCATAGAACGCATTGAAGCGCGGCGGCTCGGTAATCTGCGCGGCGGAGAATGTCGGCGCCAACGTATGCCGGCTGAACAATGCCGCCTGCACGCGGTCATTCCAGCGCGACATGGCGAGCAGGAATTTATCCGCCAGATCTGGATTTGCCGGATCGTCATAGTTGCAGGCCGGCAGCGCCGTAATCGCCCCCAGCGCCAGCGCCCGGCCAAGCAGTTTCCGGCGCGGCAGATCGAGCTTTTTCATCTGTCCTCTTCCGCCTTGCCACCGAAAATCATCGGCGGCAGCACTTTCGGCACCAGCGCCACCAGCAGCAGATGAATGGCAAGAAACCCCGTAATCGCCACCATTGCGAAGAAGTGAACATAGCGCGCCACGAAATAGCCGCCGAGCAGATCGGTGAAAAACCAAAGCTGCACCGGCTTCCAGATCGCAAGGCCCGAAATCACTGCCAGCGCAGCGGCAACGATAACCCCGGCATATAGCAGCCTCTGCACCGCGTTATACACGCCGCGCCGGTGCGGCAGTTGCAGCCGCAAGGCGGCGCCGGTTTCCCGCAATGCCTGCGCTACGCTCAGCGGCCAGAATTTCCGCCTGAAATGCCCGCTCGCAAATCCCCAGAGCAGATAGAACAGGCCGTTGCCGGCCAGCAGCCACATGAACGCCAGATGCCAGGCGATCGCCGCCCCTAGCCAGCCGCCGATCGTGATCTCATGCGGAAATGTGAAGCCGAACAAGGGTGAGGCATCGTAGATCTGCCAACCGCTGCCGATCATCATCACAATCGCCAGCGCATTCAGCCAATGCATCACCCTCAGCGGCCAGGGATGAATCGCCCGGCGCGGTCCGGAACGCGCCTGCCGCATCGGCGGGGTTTGCGCTTGCGCGCCGCCGGCCTGTCCAAAGCTGTTCTGCATCGCAAACTCCGCGTCTCCCGATCGTAAAATCTGCTTCGGCGACTTTCACGTGAATCGGGACACTAAATTACGAGGCCCATGCTGCGCTTTCACGGCCAGTTCGTCCAGGCGGCAGCAGCCATAGCTTATTTCCGGGTTGCGGCTCGCCTACCAAGGTTTAACCGGACCCATCTGCGAATACTTACCCGGCTGCATTACGTGACATCTGCCGGCTCAACCCGGCGGTAAACGATCAGGAGAATGATCATGTCACGCTTATTGATCGCAAGCAGCCTGTGCCTCAGCCCGGCCGCTTCTGGCACCGCTTTCGCACAGATGGGGGCCGGCGGCGGCGCCTCAAGCGCCATGGCGCCCAGCAATGGCGCCACGGATTCCGGCATGGTCGCCACGCCCGGTAGCAATACGGATAGCGGCATCAACGCCACCGGCAGCGGCACGCAGCAATCGCCGAACGGTTCGACAGGGATCCGCGCCAGCGGCACCACGGGCATAGGCTCGAAGGGAAGCACCACGGATAATGGCGGCTCGATGGGCAATAGCGGCACAACGGGCGGTGCGGGCGCCGGAGCCGGAGCCGGAGCCGGAACGGCGGGCGGCGCCACGGGAGCCGGTGCAGGTGGCGGAAGTGCAGGGGGCAGCCCCTGATCTCCAGGCTCCTTTCTCCCTGGTTTGAGATGATGGGTTCAATAAGAAACTGTTATCTTCCCATGCTCATCTGTAAACCGCCGCACGGCTGCTTAGCTTTTTCTGAACGACGACAAAATCAGGAGCGAAGCATATGTCACGCATTCTAATGGCTGCGACACTCGGGCTCGGCATGGTCTGTTCCGGCATGGCGCTGGCGCAATCCTCGATGACCGCGCCGAACAACAGTTCGACCAACGCGGTCAATCCGTCCACCACCACCCAGCCCGGCATGGCCGTCACCAGTTCGGATTCCGGCAAGCTGGGCACCGGTGCCAGCAGTGCGGCCATCGCCACAGGTCCCACGGACAAGACCGGCGTGATGAGCCCGGAAGCCCCGGCCGCCGACGGTAAATCAACCGGCGCCAACCCCAATTCCCCAGCCGGCGTCAATAATAATCAGTAACTAACCGTGCAGAAGCGCCTCGGCACAGGCATCCAGTATCGCCGAGGCGTCGATCTCGTACTCCCGGTATAAATCCGTCACATCGCCGGATTGTCCGAAATGGTCCGGCCCCAGCGCCAGCACGCGCTGGCCGCGCACCGCGCCCATCCAGGCATGCGCGGCCGGGTGTCCGTCCAGCACGCTCACCAGCGCCGCCCCCGGCGCCAGCGGCGCCAGTAAGGTTTCGATATAGGACTGCGCCTCCCGCTCACCGCCGCGCCGCCGCCTTTGCGCCTCGCGCCAGCCGGCATAAAGCCGGTCCGGGCTGGTAATCGCCAGCAGCCCGGCCCCTTCTTCTTCCTCCCGCAATTCCGCGAAGGCCGCCTCCGCCTCCGCCGCCACCGCGCCCTGATAGGCAATCGCAATCCGCGCCCCCGGCGCCGGCGGAACCACCCAATGCGCCCCGCTGATCACCGCTTGCGCATCCAGTTGCCGCTCCGGCTGCGCCAGCAGCCGTGTGGAAAGCCGCAGCCACACGGCCGAGCCCTCCGGCCGCTGCATCCAGTCGAAGGCATGCCGCAGCAATATCGCCAGCTCGTCGCAATAGGCCGGCTCGAAACTCGCCAGCCGGTCCTGCACCACCGCCAGAAGCGGCGTGTTGGTCGATTGGTGCTGCCCGCCTTCCGGCGCCAGCGTAATGCCGGAAGGCGTACCCACCAGCAGGAACCGCGCATCCTGGTAGCAGGCATAGAACAGCGCATCATGGCCGCGATTCACGAAGGGATCGTACACCGTCCCAACCGGCAGCAGCCGCGCCCCCAGCAGATCATGCGAAAGCCCGGCGGCGCCCAGCAGCAAAAACAAATTCTGCTCGGCGATCCCAAGCTCGATATGCTGCCCGTCCGGATTGGTGCCCCAGCGCTGCGCACTCGCCAGCTTGCCGTCCCGGAACACGTCGTCGCGGGTATGCCGGTCGAATACGCCGCGCCGGTTGATCCACGGCCCCAGATTGGTGGAAACCGCCACATCCGGGCTGGTCGTCACGATATGCCGGGAAAGCTCCGCGCTCTCGCCCTGCGCCCGGCCGATTTCCGAAAGAATTTCGCCAAACCCGGCCTGCGTGCTCATCCGCCTTCCGGTCAGTTTCGGCTGCGGCAGCTTGGCCGGCACGGCCACCGCCGGCGCGCTCAGGCGCCGCCCCTCGGGCGCGATCGGCGTCGCATAGGGCACACCTGCCACAAACCGCTCCACCGCCTGGGGCTCCTCCAGCCCCTCGAAACGGTCCCATTCATGACCTTCCCGCACATTCATGGACGCCTTGAACGCATCCATCTGCTCCACGGTCATCATGCCGGCGTGGTTGTCCTTATGCCCGGCAAAAGGCAGGCCCATGCCCTTGATCGTATAGGCCAGAAAGCAGGTCGGCTGGTCGGTCAGGGAAGCGTTGCGAAAGGCTTCCGTCAGCGTGCCCAGGTCATGCCCGGCCAGATTCGTCATCAGGGAGGCCAGCGCCTCATCGCTCAGCGGGTCGATAATGGCGCGCACGCCCCGGCTCTTGCTCATATCGGCCAGGATCGCCTGCCGCCAGGCTGCCCCGCCCTGAAAAGTCAGCGCCGAATACATGCTGTTCGGGCATTCATCCACCCAGCCCCGCAGGCTGGACCCGCCGGGCCGCGCGAAAGCCTCCTGCAGCCGCCTGCCATATTTCAAGGAGACGACTTTCCACCCCATATCGCGGAATAGCCCCTCGAACCGGCCGAACAGCCGGTCGGGCATCACGGAATCCAGGCTCTGGCGGTTGTAGTCCACCACCCACCACACATCCCGTACATCGTGCTTCCAGCCTTCCAGCAGGGCCTCGTAGATATTGCCCTCATCCAGCTCGGCATCGCCGGCAATCGCCACGTGCCGCGCCCGGGGCATGGCCTCGCCTGCCAATTGATGCGCCTGCACATAATCCTGCACCAGCGCCGCGAAGCTCGTCAGCGCCACGCCCAGTCCCACGGACCCGGTCGAAAAATCGATCTCCGCGCCATCCTTGGTCCGCGACGGATAGGCCTGCGCGCCGCCCAGCTGCCGCAACCCTTCCATCTTCTCCACGCTCTGCCGGCCGAACAGGTAATTGATGGCATGCAGCACCGGCCCGGCATGCGGCTTGACCGCCACCCGGTCATAGGGCCGCAAAATCTCGAAATACAGCGCGGTCATGATGGACGTCACGGAAGCGCAGCTCGCCTGATGCCCGCCCACCTTCAACCCATCCCGGTTCGGCCGGATATGGTTGGCGTTATGAATCATCCAGGAGGCGAGCCAGAGCAGTTTCCGCTCCACCGCCGCCAACGCTTCCAACCTTTCCATGCCCGGCAGAATGGGCCTGATTTCGTTCATGGGCGCAGCTTAGAGCAACCCGCGCCCAAATGGAATCATCTCATCGGGTGAGCCTTGAGCCTTATCGCGGACGGCTCCCGCAAAAGGGCAGGGGCCGTCCGCGCCCCGGCGCCGCTTTTTTCAGGAAAAAGACAGCGCCGGAATGCAGGCTCTACTGATACGCCGAATTCAGGATCACGCTGGTGATCACGCCGGTTGCGATCGCGATCAGTACGAACTGGCTGCCATCCTGTACCCATTGATAGCCCGAAGGCGGCGGGCTCAGATGGTAGCTGTTCCAATTGCTCACATAATGCCGGTCGCCGTTATAATGGTCGCCGGAATGCCATCGATGACCGCTGCTGAAGGTCTCGTGCTGCATCGGCGGCGCACCGGGATGTCCCTGCTGCGACATCTGCATCGGCGGGTGCTGCATGGAAGATTGCGGCCCCATTTCATGCTGCATCGTGCCATGCTGCATCGTATCGTTCTGCTCCGTCACATGCGGCGGCGCCGGTCCGTGATCGGCCTCATGCTGCACCGGCATCGGCCCATGGTTCTCATCATGCTGCATCGGCGGCGGCCCGTTCGGTACCTGCGCCATCGCCATGGGTCCACCCATCAGCGCCAGCGACAATCCCGCCGCAACGGACGACATCAAAAATCTTCGCATCTGAAAACTCCTTCTTCCTTGCTTGTTATTCTTCAATCCCGCCGGGCGCGCCTTACGGCGCCGGGGCGGGATGGTTCACCACCACGGGATGGTTGACCACCACGCGCTGATCCGTGTTTTTCTGCACCACATCCTGCCGGATGTTGTTCTGCACGACATTCTGCCGCACGCTGTTGTTCACTTCGGTATTATGAACATTCACCTCGGTATTACGCACCGCGTTGTTCTGTACCGAGTTCTCGCGCACCAAAGTGTTGTGGACATTGGTGGTGTAGTTCTCCACCGTCACCTGCCGCACCGGCGCCGGCGGAGCGGCTTGAACCACCGCCGGCGGCGCATGCGAGTCCATCCCGTTGATCAGCAACGGCGCACCGACC
>Ga0206901_1092_pt1 | contig 13218 bp, 9 predicted proteins | sample Alteio_BWOrgHeat_47_FD_152936 | JGI IMG/M metagenome (GOLD analysis project Ga0206901, IMG submission 152936) | Enriched cells from forest soil in Barre Woods Harvard Forest LTER site, Petersham, Massachusetts, United States -... | ecosystem: Environmental > Terrestrial > Soil > Temperate forest > O...
TGAACTGCGAGAAATTAACCGAGTGATCGTAGTCTGTCCGCACATCGCCAGCAAATGCGGTCATCGAGCTTCCAATCAAAACAATCGCCACTAATATTGCCTGTATAGAACGTTTCATAGAAATTTCCTTTTCCTTCCACCAGAGTGGAAAATCGAAATTGGTGGAGTCAGCTGCGAGCCCATTTCCTTTGAAGCGCTCTCCACGTCTTTAGCGAAGATAAATGCGTTAGAGCCGCGAATCCATAGAGGTCGCTACACAGATGACCGTGTGGTTCTACACAGTTCTGCAATTCAGGAATGAGCTCCTTACTTGGGCAAGATTGAATCGAACACAATCGTCAGAACAGTTCCAGAGCCTGTTCGGCTTTGAATCTTGACGAGCCCCCTCAGAACAGCGGCGCGCTCTCTGATTCCCACCAATCCAAACCCGCCCTTTCCCGGAACGGAACTTTTTTGCTCCGCCGGAATCCCCTTTCCGTTATCGGCGATCGAGAGCAGAATCCGGCCACCCGATTTCTCGATGCGTATCTTTGCCTCGCTCGCTCCAGAGTGCTTGATGATGTTGTTTACTGCCTCCTGAACGATGCGGTAGATGTTAATGCGCAAGTCTTCGGGAAAGCTCTGATCGATGTCGTCGATATCGGTCGAAAAATGAATCTCGGTAGCTCGCGAAGCGGATCGAATCAGGGCCTCAATCGCTTTTGACAGACCCAGCCGATCCAATTGGAACGGGCGTAAGTTGTAGGAAATTGTCCTTGTCTCATCGATCGCAAGCGATGCCTCCGAATTGATCTCCTCGAGAGTTTGCAGCCGCTCTCCATCACTTTGCTGTCTCCCTTTTTTGCCTAACAAAAAGAGGGCATGGTTCTTAATGATGATGAGCCGCTGGCCCAGACTGTCGTGCAACTCGGCAGAGATGCGTCGGCGTTCTCCCTCTTGGGAAGCGATCATTTGTTGGGAGAAGGCCTTCTGCGCCGCCTGAATTTCCTTAAGCTGATCTAGCTTAAATCTCCAAAAAATGTAAATCACCGCTAACAAAACACCAGCAATTAGGGCGATAAACCAGGGAGTGCGATAGAACGGAGGCAGCACTCTGATCGGTAGATCCTGACTCTCGCTCCAGACGCCAGCGCTGTTGGTTGCCATCACCCGGAAGGTATAGCTGCCTGGTGGCAGATGCGAGAAATACGCAGTTCTGCGGTATTCAACATCCTGCCAATCGGAGTCGAGGCCATCCATCATGTAGCGAAACGCAACCTGTTCAGGCCTGGTAAAACTAAGGGCGGTATAGCGGATCTCAAGATTCTTCTGGTCAGACGCGACGGTGACCGGCTTGCCCAGGTTTGCGGGAGTTTGATCCACATCTACGGACTCGATGACCACTCGCGGCGAACCCTGACTTCCTAGAACGGATTCCGGTTCAACAACGGCGACTCCCTCCTGTGTAGGGAACCAAAGTCTTCCGTCCTTGTCTTTGGCTCCCGCCGGCCAAAGACCCCCGTTGCACTCGACGTTCAGCATGCCGTCGGCTCGCCCGTAGGAGACTGTAATCACATCTCTTCGTTTGCCCGCAGCAACATCATTCAGCTGTTGTTTACTAACTCTGTAAATTCCTCGATTCGAACTCATCCAAAGATTTCCTTGCGAGTCTTCGAGTGTTTGGAATACTCCGTTGTCAAAGAGGCCGGTTTTCTGGGTGTAACGGGTCCAGCGGCCCTCGGAGAACCGCCCAAGTCCTCCGTCGTAGGTGCCTATCCAAAAGACGCCCTGAGTGTCCTCATAAATCGATCGAACGTTGTTACTCGGCAGTCCATCATGTTCGGTCCATCGTGTAAATTCGCCGTTATGAATTCGAGTGAGGCCGCTGTATCCCGCGAACCAGATATCGCCGTCGCGAGCCCTGATCATGACGCGCACATCACCGATTGAAGACCCCTGGCTTGATTTCAACCATGAGTTCTTCCGCTTGTCGTTAAGGAAATATTCATAGATGCCATTTGGCGTTCCGAGCATGATTACGCCAGGCTCCTTCTCAAGGATCGTTTGAGTGACTGCCAGGTTTCTCGGAAGATCGTTCAGTTTGCGCATACGTCCTTGCGACAGGACCGCGAGCCCGCTGTGCGTCCCTATCCAAAGGTTGCCGCTGCTGTCCTCCGCAAGGGCAGTTACAAGTCCCGGCAGCCCGTCCCTCTCTGTATACGTTTTTGCAGTTCCATCATGAAAGCGCGTTAATCCGGCAGGCCATGTTCCAACCCAGATATCTCCATGAGAGTCCTGATACACGGGATAGATATTGGCACCGGCAAGTCCCTGCCTTACCGAGTACACATGGATCGTTTGGGGTTGAATACGATACAACCCCTGACCTTCTGAACCAACCCACACATTGTGCTCATCATCTTCGACGATCGTGTTGTAGCGAATGCCACGCTCAACTTCCTCGGACGGAAAGAGCAAAGTGCGATCCAGATGGTTGTCGACGCTGAACTTCCAGGAAGTCCTCGTTTGTTGCAGGGACGGTCTCTGAACCGGCTCTGAACTTACCAGCCATTTGTCGTCAAGCAATCTCGCAAAGTGGCCATCGCTGAGATCAAGCCAAACTGCGCCATCGTTACCAACAGCAACCTTCTTGATGTCTGGGAGCGGAAAACGACCCGGGATCGTGTAAGTGGCTAGTTTGCCGTGAAAGAAGCAATAGAGTGTCTGGTCTCGAGCGCCCCAGAACCCGGTTCCGTCCCAATTCAGGCCTATGTACTGGATGCCATCGCTATTCGTAACCGGATCGAATCGGCCGGAGCCATCGCTCCATTTGAAGATTTTTTGATCCCGAAGGATCCAGATATTTCCCTGATTGTCTGCCGTAATGCCGTGCGCGGAATCAGGTGTAATTCCTTCGGAAGAGCCCAGCGTGTGAAACTCGTGATTGTGGTATCGAGTAATATTGCCGTTTTCGGTGTAGAGCCAGAGATCCCCTCCCACTCCATGAACCATGGCAGCGAATCGATTGGCGGCAATTCCTGGTGTATTGCTTTTGTCAAAGACCGTGAATCGCACGCCGTCGAAACGAGCTACGCCATTTAACGTTGCGACCCAGAGGTAGCCATCCGGCGTTTGAACGATTCCGCGAATGATATTTTGAGGAAGGCCGGAGTCAGCCGTCCATTGCGTTGAGCGAAACTGATTCTCAGCTGAGGCCAGCGATCCAAAAATAATAAAGGCAAACAAACATCTCAAAACATAACGAAGCGCCTGTTCCCGAAGACGCCGGCTGATAGTCCTGATGATGCGAGAACCGTGGTTATATCCCATGTTGTTCAATTCCCAAGCGATTCCGTTCTACCACAGCATAGCTGCCTCAAACATTAGATGGTAGGCTCATAGTGCGGTTCTGCGCCGATATAGTTTCTACGACTGAGCGACGATTGGAGACCGGTGGCGGTGAGTGACGAAATTCGCATTCTATTGGCAGATGATTACCCCGTAGTTAGAAAGGGTCTCAAAGCGAGTATCGAAGAAGAGCCCCTTCTTAAGGTGATCGCAGAGGCTGGTGACGGCGAGGAAGCCCTGCTACTGATCAAGAAGCTTGAACCAGAGCTGGCAATTCTTGACATCGATATGCCGAGGATGGACGGTCTCGCGGTCGCGAAGGAGATAACCCGGTTGAAACTGGTGACGAAAATGATCTTCCTCTCCTTTCACAAGGATGAGGATGTTGTTCGTACCGTCCTGTCCGTTGGAGGAAAAGGGTACTTATTAAAAGACAGTGCAATGCAGGAAATAGTGGTTGCTATTCAAGCGGTCGTTGCAGGAAAAACATATTTAAGCTCTGAGATTGCCATACAACTGCTGCAGGGAGATACATCAACCCCACCTGAAAACTCCTTGACGCGCGATCTGACACCATCCGAACGCCGCATTCTGCAGTTGATTGCGGAGGGATTGTCGAGCAAGGAGATCGGCAATGAGTTGTCGATCCACTACCGCACTGTAGAGAATCATCGAACCAATGTCTGCCGCAAACTCAAAATTGAAGGTGCGAATGCATTGCTTCGATTTGCCGTTCAAAATAAGGAACGGCTTCGTTAGTCCCTGACTGTGCAGGAGTCGCCATTATTTTGAGTTGAGATCCGTAACGAACGCCTCGAGGTCCGAGAGATTGTCTTTTAAAGCGTACCCCTTTGCCCCGGCTTCAAGAGCCGCAATCTTGAGCTGTTCCTCGTCGTAGTCGGTCACAATCACAATGCGCGCTTCTGGGTGAGCTTTCAGGATTTGCTTCGTTGCGTTAAGGCCATCGAGCCGCGGCATGCGAATATCCATAAAAATCAGGTCCGGCCGATAATCCGAGTAAGCGTCTATTGCGTCCAAGCCGTCTGTGCATTCGTAGACTTCACTTGTCAGATGTGAAATCGCTCGTCGAATCAGTCGCCGAACCGCCGCATTGTCATCGACGATTAAAATAGTCACTGCTTTGTTCTCCCCGGTGATGAGTTAGAAATAGTTGGCCGGCGCTTTTGCACACCGGCCCGCTACAAGCGATCAGTGGCTCGACTGGAGCTGGCTCGTGCTTTCCAGCATCAAGAAGCCGGTCGAGTATTTATCAACATCAATCGCCAGCACCCTGTTTGCGTCGATCGGGTAATAGCCGAATCCACCTGAATAACTAAAGTCAAGTGAATTCAACCCGCTCAGCGTTATCAGCCCGTTGCCGCTGTTTTCCAGGCCGTTGAGCGGAACGTTGGAGTAGTTATCGAACGGAGTGGGTGCATTCTCCAGAAGGTTCGGGTCTTGTGACGTATAGTCCGTAAAGCCACTGAAGGTGGCGGAGCTAATAGTCACAGGGCCAACTGCACTATAGGGTTGGTAATAGTCCGGTCCAGACAGGAAGCCCTGAGCAGCGACCGCGTAACTACCTTCGTAATCGGAAACGCCGTTCTGCTGATATGCAAGGCCCGTTGTCTGTTCGATATTGTCAGCTCCCAGAATCACACCGTTGCCACTTCCATCCAGATAGAGGATGAAGCTCAGCGTGATGTTCGAGAGGTTAGAAGGAACGACGTTCGTTATGACGACACGCCCTGTCTGATCAACGTTATAGGATGCGCCGCTAAAGCTGTTCCCTTTGCCTGCTGTGTTGTATATGTCATTGAACGCAAGAAGTCCGGAGACGCTTCCATTTTGAGCAAAGCTGAATGAACCTCCTAGATAGACTGGGCCATTGGTATCTTGCCCCAGACTGGCATGAACAAAAGTGTGGTTGAGGACGTTACTAACACTGAACTGCCCCGCATTTGATAACTGTGCAAGAGCAGTCCCGCCCAAATCGCCACTCAGGCCGTCGGTTTGGCTTTCAAGCAGCTGAATTGTGTGACCATCAACGAGGTACCCGGTCAACCCGATGCTTTTGACGGAGGAAGTACCTGGCGCCAACGTGATCACAATCCTGCCAAACGAGTCAGGAGCGTTGACCGAACCAGAAGAGAAGCTCTGGGCCAACAGAGTTTGACCATCCCCGTCGTTATAGTCGAAGACACTGTTTGCCGTGTTGAGGGACGTCCCGGAGAAGTTCAGCACGCCTCCGATGACCTGCTGGTTTTGAGCAGTTGTGTTATCAACACCATTGACGGCAAAGGCATATCCGCCGGTGGGCGCCGCTGTGCTGGTCTGAAGATCGAGCGAACCCGTTGCTGCGCCAAAGGTGTCGTACTCTGAGAGCAACATCCGGCTGTTTGAGACCGGTGTTCCCCGCAGCGTCAATATACCGTTCACTCCGATATTAGGATCCGCGGTAGCGAAGACAAGCTGAAGATTTCCTCCCGTCGCGGTGATGCCGGAGTTGGTAAGAACAAGCGGATTGCTGCCGTAATTAGCGGAGTCGGTGTAATCTTCTTCGCCTCCCGTGATGACGCCGTTCTTGATAGAAAATGCGCCGACGACATAGTACGAGTTATTGTTGTCTTGACCGGACAGGTGATAGACGTAGTTCCCATCTGAAATGATTGGAGGAGCGCTCGCGGCAATCGTAATCGTAGCCGAGGTGGACTTTGTGCTGTCCGTTACAGAGGTCGCAGTCACAGTAACAGTGGCAGGCGTGGGAACGGCATTGGGTGCGGTGTAGTTTGTCAACGAGCCGCTCCCGGTTGTTGTGGGGTTGAAGCTTCCGCACTGCGAACTACCGCACGACACACTCCAAATCAGTCCGCCGTTCTTGGTGTCATTGCTCACGGAGGCAGCAAGGCTCGAGCTTGTGCTGATTACCATTGATGAGGGTGGCTGTGTAACAAACGAGACAGAGACCGCCGGTGGAGGAGCGCTCGTAATCGTTATGGAAACAGAGATAAACTTCGTGTTGTCGGTGACGGACGTTGCTGTCACAGTCACTGTCGCGGCAGCCGGGACTGCACTCGGAGCAGTGTAGGTGGAAGAGGCTCCGCTTGCGGTCAGAACTGGACCAATGGTTCCGCAGGATGAACTGCCACAGCTGACCTTCCAGATAACGCCGGCGTTATTCGTATCGTTGTTCACGACAGCGGTGAGTCCGGTGCTGGTACCCGTGTTGAGCGAGGTCACCGGCGGGTTGAGAAAGGTTACAGAGATCGGTTCTGGGGGTGTGGGACCTGAACTGGTCCCGCTGCAGGCCACCACTAACAAGGCAATACAAGAAGCGAATGCGAGACGAACGATTCGGTTGAGTTTCATTGGAGTTCTCCGTTCTGCACAGACTGCGAGGATGTGCGCGCATGCTGGCGTGTGCGGACGAGCGAGCCATGATCGTTACGTATCGTGATCTGCTGGCCATCGATGAGAAGTTGTTTTGCAAGAAGATAGGTCTGGCCGTTAGCAGTCTCGACCTTGCCGGTCACCCGAACCTGCTTGCCGGCGGAGAGAGCTTGGCGAACATTCTGAGATAGGTAGGGACCGACCGAGACATTCAGCGGGCCTTGTGGAGTTGCCAGTACAAGTTGAGATCCTGCGGGGCCACTAGCAACGTTGTTCGTGGCCGTCTGCAGAATGATTGCGGTCACAGTGACATCTGGAGCATTGAATTGAGATGCGCCCCATCCTAGAAACCTGGTCGCGGAGGCTTGGGAGGAATCACTGACTTGAGCCGTCGCGCCTTCGGCCCATGCCCCGCAGAATAGAATCGCGGGAATTACAAAACTCAAGAGCTTCTTCATAATCACTTTCCTTTTCAAGAGGTCTGCCTCGATCAGATTTGGACCCGCGTCTGCAACTTGATCAGCAGAACTCGACCCTAATCACGGATCAACGCTGATCAGCGATAACGTGTTTTGAGAGTAGGAAATTGATCGCGCAATAGATATAGAGGTCGCTACATGGAAGCGCGTGCGGAATTACATGCAAAACCGTGTGGTACCACACGGTTTTGCTATCACTTTCCGAGAGCTGTCAGAAGCCCGAGTACACTCTGTTCAGTTCTCCCTCAGCGTATCCCGACGCTGGCCGAGCGGATCAAGAGGCTCAGAACGGTTCCTGGAGTCGGTCCGATCATGGCACTGACGTGGGCGCTGGAGATCGACGATGTCTCACGCTTCCGCAGGATCAAGCAGGCCATCAGCTAACGCGGATTCTGCCTCGACGAACGGAGCTCGGCGGATAGGGCGATGTGCATCCACTCTCGAAGCAGCGCAACAAATATAGGTGCCGCCGAAATCAACAGGATGAACAAAATGCGCATCCTGCCGGATCCTGCAGATTGCCGACTGAGCAAAGGAGATCACCCCCGAGGCTCTCTCGGAATTGTTGTCTATCGCTACGAACCTTTCCCTTGCTCTCCTGCGACGGACCATACATTTTAGTATTACTGGAGCCTCGTGAGCTGACATGTAATATCGGAATCGAATGCTCAGCACAGTCATGATGCTCCACGTCCGGAGAATGAAAGCGCTATGACTATCCTCGCTCGCCTGGAGCTCTGGAAGGAGCAAGGTGCAATATCGACTGAGCAGCAGGCCCATTTAGCGAGCCTCTCTCGCGAAGAACCTTTTTCCCTCTCGCTTGAGCTCAATCTTCTCCTATATGCAGGTGTGTTGGCATTCGTTGCCGGACTTGGCTGGAGCATATCCACCTGGTCGCAGCAGCTCGGTGATGTACTTATCGTGACCAGTATCTCCGTGATCCTTGCCGCCTCTTTTTGGTATTGCTTCTCCCGCGCTGCCGCCTGGTCGGGCGCGGAGACGGCTTCACCGACTCCGATCTTCGACTATGTCCTCTACCTCGGCTGCCTCGTCTGGTGCGTAGAACTCGCCTACCTGGAGAACCGTTTCCACGTCCTTTCCGGACAGTGGGATCTTTATCTCCTGGCAACGGCCCTCCTCTTCTTCTTGCTTGCCTATCGGTACGACAATCGCTTCGTGCTGTCTCTCGCGTTGTCTTCACTCGCGGGATGGTTCGGACTCACTATCTCGCATTGGCCGTCTCATCAGGACGCGACATACCGGCAATATGCCTTGGTTTACTGTTTGGTGGTCGATACAGTTGGAGCGATTCTTCATCGCCTCCAACTGAAGCCGCATTTTTTTACTACGTATCTGAATGTCACTGCCAATGTTCTATTCTGGGCAATCCTTTCTGGCGTCTTCGATTCGCAAGACCGTGGCCTATGGCTTGTCGGGTTACTGATCGCATGTGCCGCGTGTCTCGTCTGGGGCCTGAAACGGCGGCAGTTTGCCTTCGTGGCCTGAGCCGCCATCTACGGCTACGTGGGTGTTAGCTGGATGCTCATCCGCAACGCCTCGGACAGCACCTTTATCCTTGCCTACTTCGTGTTCACCGCAATCGCAATGATCGTGATCCTTCTCCAGATTGCGCGTCGCTTTGGGAGGCCGGAGTGAGAATTTACAAGGAATCGAGCGAAGAAACCCTGCGTGCCCGCAAATTCCTGACGCAATGGACCCGAGATGGTTACCTCAGCGAGGAGCGGTACGAGCGCCTTGAACAAGACACGGTCTCCGACCTGCGCAGCACCAACATCTTTTTGAGGTTGGTATTTTTCTTCTTCACGGTGATCGGCGCAGCCGCCGTAGTCGCGCTCTTCTTCACGATCTTTCTTTCGCGGCCGTCGCAACAAACCACAGGAATCTTCTTATCGATCTTCGCTGCTGTCTCCTACACGGCCGCCGAGGTCGCCGTAAGCCAGGCCCGTCTGTATCGTTACGGGATCGAGGAAGCACTCGCCGTCTGTTCGGTTGCATTCCTGTGCGCAGGACTGGGTCTCGCTTTTTTCAGCGCGGTCCCCTACTCCTCGCGCGAAATTGAATTTGTGATTCCCGCCGTTGGCGCCATTGCGTCGCTCTGGATCTGGTACCGCTTCAATCTCTGGTATGCGTTTCCCGCTGCGATGATCTTCGCTATCTTCCTGCCCGGTTACTGGACCCCATCTCATTCGACGCAGCATGTCTTCATCTCAGTGTTCTATGCAGCCGGACTGATCTGTATAGTGCCCGTCCGCTCCCGCCATCGATTCGATTACCTCGAAAAGGCGTACTCGGCCTCTGAGGCGTTTCTATGGCTCGGTATATACCTGGTCTTCAACCTCAAAATTTCGAATTTCCGGTTGCTTTCACATTGGGGGAGCGCCACGCGCTTCACGTCGGAATTCGCTGAGCCGTTCTACTGGACGACGTGGGTGCTCATATGGTGCCTGCCGCCCCTCATACTCAAACGCGGTGTTCGCAAGAAGGATCGCTTCATCATCGCGGTTGGGGCGATTACCACCGTCCTCACCCTTGTCACCAATAAACCATACCTCGGTTGGCAACGGCATACCTGGGACCCGATGCTTCTCGGTATAGCACTGACTGGCGTTGCATTGTTCCTTCGACGCTGGCTCGCTCTCGGGCCGAACGGAGTTCGCCACGGCTTCACCGCCGCGCGTCTGACGGGAAAAGACAAACACACGATGAGCGTCGGTTCTGCAGTACTCGGCCTGATAACACCTCAATCGATAACGCCAGACTCGCAACCAACCAATCCAGACTTTCGGTTTGGCGGGGGAGGATCGGGAGGCGGAGGAGCTACCGGCGATTATTAGAGGACTTGCTAGCCGATACTGCGGTTTAGCCTATTTCCATAGGGTCTTATCAATAACCGGCTCCGCCAACGGCCCCACAATCCCTGAAAGCAGCGTTGTCGGCGAACGAGGTTCAAAGACCGACTCTTCGGCAAGTTCGAGCAAAATCATGGAACCGACGAAGGCGCCAAACCGCGTGCAGGTCGAAACTCCGTCGTCATATAGTGTTTCGGCACTCCGTTCTCTGCCGGAGTCCTCTTTAGAAAAGCAATGGCATCGGAATCCTTTTTCAAATAAGCATCAAGAAATTTCCATGCATATCTCGCCATCCACGCATATCCCACCATGCCATCGTCGCGATCATAATCTCCCTTTTGAGTCGCGGGGAAGTCTTTCCAGACGTCTTCGTTCCGCTGATACATCGAGCTATGTTCGGTATGATTCAGCGCCAGGTTGTGTACTGTCATCAGGTCGCCATGAAGCCATCGGTTCAGTACGTTCGGTCCAGTCTGCTCGGGCGCGGAATGGTTCCGCTCAATGTTCTCCATGCTGATCTCTCCCTGTGTAAAGAACAACAGGGGAATTGTCATCTGATCCGGATGTATTCCAGCCTCCCTGGCCAGCCCCGCGTAATAGCGCATCGAGCCATCCAGAGCCACCAGCACGCGAATGCGGCTGTCTCGACTAGCCGCGAGTAGATTCGATAATCCACCCCAGCTGAAGCCCGCCACAGCCACTTCAGAGACGTCTGTGTCCGGCAATGTCTGCGCAAAGGTAATCAAAAAGGAGATGTCCGCCGCCTGCGCATCGAGACCCGGGAGGTCCAACGTCATGCCTCGGTTCATTGCACCCATGTCCGGGCTTGCGATCACAACATAGCCGTGACTGGCCAGATATTCGCACAGATCCGCGTTTTCCCATGCCATCAGCCCAAAGCTCGGAGCATAGATCACTACCGGAAACTTGCCTGCTATAGCTGGAGCGTCGCGGACGGCCCACAGCTTATCCTTTAGGGTAGGTGCCATCGCATCGATCCATGGCTTCCATTCCTGCGGCATGTGAGTAGCTCTGAAGTTAGTCTCCGTGACCAGCAGTTTTCCATAGTCACCCACGGTCATCCCATTGCCGTTGTTTCTTCGCGCTGGATACCAAACCAGTGTCTGCAGCGGCCGCGCTGGTTCTTCTAAATTGGCCTTGCCGAGATCGTCTAGGGCCCCGTGGAATGTACGAGCATGGTCGTACTGTTCCACCACTTTCAGCCCGACCTCATATGAGCCTGGTTTCTCCGTAAAACGAAACAACGCCGGGTTTTCAGCGTATCCGGGGAGACATGCAAAGACCAAGGCGGTGAGCAAACAGGTTTTCATGTCCAATAGTTACTCCGTGAAATACAAGCCCATTTGTAGCAGGTCCTCCACGCGTCCTTCCTATAGGCGGGGTTTTCGGAAACTTCATCCGAACTTGCCGATAGCGCTGGTGGTCTCAATCGGTTGGTGTAATACTTTTCAGAAACAACGCTTGGAGAGCGGGTTGTAAACTTCCTCGATGTGTCTTTGTCAGACTGATCCGTATGCCTCAATGAATCGGAGAATCATTGGATGAGAGAGCCGACGCGACAATTGCTCCTTGGTTTTCTAGGGGTCGCCTAGTGAGTGTGGGCTTCGGATTGGTGTTGGTGTTCGTTCAACGGATCACAAAGTACTACCGCAAACGCGGACGGCAGGCCCTAGGGATGCTGTTTGTGCTGCTTCCTCTTTCGTTGCTGGCAGCTTTTCCCTTTTTCGGTATTTTGCTCGGGTCGCTTGGAGTCGATATTCATTGGAATGCATCAAGAGCATCCGGTTATGTTGTCGCTCTTTGTGTAGTGCTTTCCCTTTGTCTCCCTCTCTTGGTCGGCTGGCGACTTCTCCGATACAAAGACTCAGCATCCTGACAATTGGATTAGGGCGTGTAATCGCTTTGAGCGATGCGCCCGCAAAACGGGGTGATAGCAATTTCTGCGCCAACGTTGCCGAGGAGCGAAGTTATTAGGACTTATGATCTGATCGACCTCAGAGCGATGAAGAAGAATTTTCGAGGCCTATCACCGAGACCGCAGCTTCCAACCTTGTGATCGCTAAATTCTCCTCGACTTGAATGCGGGCGCATATTACTATCACCCCTGTTCCCATTTGTCACCCTTGGAAGTCCTATTGTCCCAGCGTTTGATCGCCTTTCTGCGTATCGCTCCGCCTGTGCTTCTCACACTGGCTATTGCGGCCTCGACCTTAGCGCAAGCTACTTCGTCCCCGGCTCCGGGCGCGACGGAAGTCGGCTTGCCGATTCTCGAGTCCCATTCGTACAAAGAATTCAGTGGAGCCCCGCAGGTGTGGGCCATCATGCAGGATCGCCGCGGCGTAATGTATGTGGGCCTCTCGGGTCCGGAAATAGCCGAGTACGACGGCGTTTCCTGGCGCAAAATCGATGCCGGCATGGACAACATACGTTCGCTGGCGATGGACGACACGGGCAGGATCTGGGCAGGAGGCAACGGCGGGTTCGGCTACCTTGCGCCCGACGCCAAAGGTACCCAAAGTTACGTTTCTTTGCTGGATAAAATCCCGGAGAAAGATCGCAATTTCACCGATGTGTGGCAGACGCTCGTAACCCCGCGGGGTCTGTTCTTCCGATCTTACGAGGAACTCTTCCTCTGGGACGGCAAAACCATGCAGATTTGGCATTCCCGGGAGGGCTCACGGTTCCAGGCCCTCTCGATGGTGAACGGCCACATTTATACCGACGAAAACGGCACCGGCCTTGAGGAGATCGTTGGGAACGAACTGCAACTTGTTCCCGGCGGGGCTACCTATTCGAACTCCATTAAGCTGTTCCTGCATCGCTACGACAATGGACGGATCATCGCTTCGGAGCGGAACGGACTGCTTTCGCTCTACGACGGGCAGAAGGTTATGCCGTTTCCCACCGAGGCCGACGACTACCTGAAGGCCCACCGGCTTTACACATCAACGCTGTTGCGCGATGGCGGTCTTTGTCTCACGACACTCGACGGCGGCGCGGTGATCCTGACGCACGACGGTAAGCTGCGCCAGATCCTTGATGTCTCCGCCGGTCTGCTGGATCCGGGCGCGCTGAGCGCTTTTCAGGATCGCGACGGCACGCTGTGGATTGGAACCGGCGCCGGGGTCTCC
>Ga0206901_1026_pt2 | contig 13154 bp, 11 predicted proteins | sample Alteio_BWOrgHeat_47_FD_152936 | JGI IMG/M metagenome (GOLD analysis project Ga0206901, IMG submission 152936) | Enriched cells from forest soil in Barre Woods Harvard Forest LTER site, Petersham, Massachusetts, United States -... | ecosystem: Environmental > Terrestrial > Soil > Temperate forest >...
ATCATCGCACGATGACTTCGCTTAGCCAGTTTCCTCCAGGTGCGGCAGAGAGCAACGTGTCTGTGATTACGGATAAGTGGTTCAATGAGCCCACCACTCTGGTCTATCCAACGTATTATTCCGATGATCAGATCGGTTCGACTCGGGTCGTGACTTCCGGGGGCGGCGTAAATTGATTTATACGTCAATTTTATCCCTAGTAATCGACTTTATTGATGTATAAATCAATTATGAAGACACTTCGGGAACTCGGTGAAGCAGTAGCAGCCGCACGGCGGGAACTTCGGCTGAAGCAGAAGGACGTAGCAGCTCAGGCTGGTATCACGCCGGAACTGCTCCTGCGATTTGAACGAGGACAAGTTACTGAATTCGGTGCGAGGAAGCTCCTTGCCGTTCTCGCAGTCCTGGGCATGGAAGTGACACTCGTAAAGGCGGGCATATCCGGCTCGCTCGATGAACTGAGGCGAGAGCGAGGTGGCGTGTGAAGCTCTCCGTCTATGTCCTTGGCCGCGAGGTCTCCGTTCTGGAGTCTGTTGGCGACTTCAAGAGTGTGCTCACCTACCTCCCAAATAGGGCGGTGAACGATTTTGTTTCTTTGACCATGCCGGTGCGTACAGAGTCCTACACGTGGGATGACCAGCTCCCCCCAGTTTTGCAGATGAACCTGCCGGAGGGATACCTGCTCCAGGTGCTTCAGGAGCAATTCGGTCCCCATATCGGAGCAAGCCCAATGGCCCTCCTATCTGTGATTGGCAGGAATATGGTGGGACGCATTCAGGTAGCTGCTGCCGGTGCTGAGCTAGAGGAGCCTGCCAAGCCGATTGAAGTCGCGGAACTGTTGCAAGGTGATAACTCAGAAGAGGCTTTCGCGGACCTGGTCCGGCAACACGCGACCAGTGGCGTCTCCGGCGTTCTGCCCAAATTTCTGGATGTCGAAGAAGAGGCTGCGCCAGACACCGCGGGTTCTGGCAAACAACTCGGTCCTCATCAAAAAGCTACTTTACTAACCCGTCGTCACATCATCAAAGGCTCCTCGGGCCGGTTGCCATTTGCCGCTCTCAATGAGTACCTGTGTATGCAGGTCATAGGAAAAGTGCTCCCCAGCGCGAAGGTAGAGGTATCGCGGGATGGCAATGCGCTGGTGGTGTACCGCTTCGATGTGGACGATGAGGGACAGCCTCTTTGGGGGATGGAAGATTTTTGCGCTCTGCTTGGTTTGCGTCCCGCACAAAAGTACGAGACAACGTGGGAGCGGATCGCCCGCGCCGTACGGGACCACGTGCCAGGTTCACGCCAGTACGAAACGTTCCAACGATTGGCAGCAACACTCCTATTGACCTACGCGCTGCATAACGCCGACTGTCACTCCAAAAACATCGCTCTGCTCTATAGCTCGCAAGCCGATGTGCATCTCTCCCCGGCCTATGATTTTCTGACCACAAGCGTCTACGCGAGCTACCAGCAAAATCCGCCGGGAATATCGTTTCTCGGCAAAAAGACATGGACGCCCGGCAAGAATCTATCCAAGTTCATCGCGGGCACATTCGGTATACCTTTACGCGAACAATCGGTCATGTTGGAGCGCATCAGTGATGCGGTTGCCGACACTGCACCGCTGGTGCGTGAAAAGATAGCCGAGCTTCCCGAGTTCAGGGACATTGGGAAACGGATGCTTCTCGCCTGGCAGGAAGGCACGACCAATCTTCGTGATCGTCGTGTCTACGCTGCCGGAGATTGGCCCGCAGATAAGGTGTTTGAAGGCATCTCCGAACCGCCAAAGCTGGAAAACCCCAGGACCGTCCTCGGTCGCTCTCCGCTCCTTGGCTCCCGCTCGTCGAGCTCGAAAAAGTAATCATTGCGTGGTAACAGGTCATTTTGAATTGCCGCTCTGGACGGCGATGCAGTCAGCCCTTCCAAAGGTGGTCATGCAGAATTCGGCGGGCATTCCCACTGTGCACCCAGCCCAGGTTCATTGCGCGTACGTTCGTCACAGCACAAGATCACCACAGCTCTTGACCCCATGTGCTTCTGTTCGCAGATGACTGCTGGAACACCTTCGTTACGGTAATAGGCGAATGCTTCCTGCGGGTGCTCTAGCAGAGAGGCATGTCTACTCGTCTCCGAAGGGGACATGGCGGAAGATAGATGAGCCACTTGGGATCGACTGCAAAACGGCTCATCACTTCCAGCGCAGCAATGGCGTTCTCTTCGCGGATGGTGATGCGCGGAACGAGCCGAGTATCGACGATCCGTTTGCCGATAACATCTTCCAGGTCGAGGGTGTCGTCGAACGAATGTTGTGCGGCACGCTCGGCCTTTTGATCTTCGGTCAGGAACGGTCGCTTGGACTCGTAGTAGGTCTTGTGGGCGCGCACCGAAATCACTTCGCGCTCCGGGTAGCGGAGTGCTGAAAGACTTCCACCGAAGACACAGCCGGTATCGAGGTTGAGGGTATTGTTCAACTATAGTGGTTCCGATACCGGCGTATGACCGTACACAACGAGAGCTTTGCCGCGATAATCTGCCGACCAGTTGTAGCGCACCGGAAGACCGAACTCGTCGGTTTCGCCGGTAGTCTCTCCATAGAGCGCGAACTCACGGACGAACACCTCCGCCGAGAAAGGATTCACTTCTGATGTCAAAGCCGCTCAATCTGGATGGATACAGTGAACAGGTCACGAAGAACTGCGAACGTGTACTTGTGACATTGCTGCGCAATCTTGGCCCGCACAAGAACTCGCTCGCTCTAGTCGCTGGAGTCAATGAATAGGACCGCGCGTCATTGGAGACGCGAGATGGAAAGCTTGTGGGAATTCGCAACAATTTGATCGGCCTCGCGAATCGTAAACAGAGTACCCGTGATTGAGTCCGTCAGCAATATGAGCGCGACGTTGTGGCATCCTGCCGAAAGCATTGGGCAGTTCGCTCCAAGTAAGAATCGACTTGGGGGCTTGTTTGTGGCTCGAACTTTATAAAAACAGAGATTCTCATCCCCCCACATCAAGAATCTTCTGAGCGCTACTACCGATTCCGCATGGCGTAATCGTAGACAGCCCTGCCGATCCGTGCAATAACCTTGTCTCGGGTCTCGTCATCGGCGGTTGAATCGGTTACGAAGACCGCAATGGCAAGCTGGCGTCCATCCGGCAAGCTGATAAGCCCAATGTCGTTGGTCGCTGCTGCAATCCCGTTGTCGATATCCGATGTCCCTGCCTTGTGTGCCACGATTGTTCCTTTTGGGAGCTCGCCAGCGAGGCGGGTTGTAACCCGCGACAACCGCATCCAGCTAAGAAGTAGCGCACGATGTTCTGGCGCTAACGGTGAGCGGTCATTGATGGTGCGTAGCAGCTGAACGGCTCCTCGCGGCTCAAACCAGTTTCGATACTGTAGCGGCTTGTCTTGGTGGAGACCACGCTCTCCATCTTGAAGGTGAAATCCCGTCACACCCAAGGAAGCAATATAGTCGCCGACGATCTTTGGCCCGCCTGCAAGTCGAAGCAGGATGTCGGCTGCAGTATTGTCGCTGAGAGAGACAGTCATCTCCAGAAGATCTCGCAACGGCACGTCAACTCCTGCCTGAGGGTATTTGTCCTGAAGCGGGCTATACGGCTTGGGAAGAATAAGGTCCGAAGCTAGGAAAGAAATCGGCTGGTCCAACGAAAACCTTCCCTGTTCCACCTGATGCAATATCGTCAGAGCGAGTGGCAGTTTGAAGACAGATTGCATGGGAGGGTGGGCAATCGGATCGAGGTCGCAGTTCAATGTCGTGCCGGGTAGCGAGCACGCCACGGATACCTTTCCGTGCGCGTCAGCCGCAATGTTACGAATCTGTTGCTGGAGCGGCTGCTGGGCGATCGAGTGCCAGACAAAAAGAGCAAGAAACAAACTAAAACGCATTCTCCATTTTTAGGACCGAAGCGGGAAGTGTCAATGATGATCTTGATTGCCTTAGTCCATTGGCACGCCGCGATTTTCGCGTAGTTCAGGACAATGGCGAAGTTTGCTCGCATTTGATTTACGAATACTCCTTGCTCTTTTGGTCGATTGAAGCCAACTCTCCAGTACACTCAGTGGACGCAGTAACATGGATCGTCAAATCTCGCCCAATTGCTCTTCCGGATCACAAAACATTAGCGTTACCAACTTGATCCAGAAAGGAGAAGGGAGGGTTATGAAGGAACCCGGATTAGATAACCGTCACCGCGACAAGAGCCCACCGAAGGCTAGGGAGATTCAGCAGAAACGTGGTGATACGCTCAACAAGAACTTGCCGAAACCAATTGTTCACCGGAAAACACGAGCTCAACGATGACGTTTCCGCCAGCAATTTCTCTGATGTTCATAGCTTCTGCAGAACGTGAATCTGTACCGTAATGGCTTGGATCGAATTGTCTCTGACCCTGAGATTCTAGGCGGAGAACCCGTTTTCAATGGAACCCGCATACCCCTGGAGCTATTCTGCTAAGCGTAACGCCATACGGCCGGATCGCTTGCACCGCTGAGTCCGACGTGTGTCACCGCCACGCCATAGCATCCGAGGGAAGCCATGCGCGACACAGCGTCGGAGACAGGTGTTCATCGAGAAGGAATCTCACGCCGGATTCATGCCGCCTTCCCCCGACTAAGTTCCGGAGGCTTTCTCGGGCGACTTGGAGGCGGACTCATGCGTGCGTGAATGGAGGCAAACGCCAAATCAAGGTCGCTGAGAGCGGGGTGGTCTTCTCGAATCTCCGTTTTTTTGATCCCTTTACGGAACAAGCCGGCAATATGCGCTGTTCGCGCAAGGGATGGAAATGGACAGAAACAATTCCAAATTCCCAGAGGCATCACTGCTCAGGTCGAGCCCTGATGCCTGAACTGGATAGTTGCAGGAGCCTTTGACAAGCAACTGCCCTCGTTTTGAGCCGCGTGCATAACCTTGTGATGGTCGCGTGCGACAGTCCCTCTCCCTCAATCTGCACTTGAATGGCGGCGGCTTGATCGGGCATCGCCCGGGCCATTGCCCTGATTCGGTCGATGAGCTTCGCATCGTCTAAGCGCAACGTGGCTGCAAGTTTCTGCCAATGCCGCAGTCCAATATTTCGTAACCGATATTCACCGCCAATCTTCATTGCAAGTTTCACCTTGCTTATATCCACGGAGGGATACGGAAGGATACTTGCCAAATCGTAGAGAGGAGTGAGCCGCACAACTCCATTCTGGCCCAGGAGCAGCGAGTAGTTCTTTGCATGGGCATCTGTTCCTGCTATCAGCCAGTTGAATGCAATGGCGTCCAGAAAGGATTGAACGTCTTCCTCTGGATTGCTGGACTGCTCTCTGAGCAGTTCTACGATCCTTTGCACTCCGAGCCCGCCGTCGCTCTCATATTTACGCGTGGGATGGAGACCGAGAGCCTGACACATATCTTCCTGGTGAATACGCACCCATCGACTCCCGGCACGCGCGCGGTCGTACCGCTCTACAACGATAGCGATCTCATCCTGAAAGCGCAGGACGCTGGAGTTTGGAACAATGAGGCCGAGCGCGCGCGCCAGTTGCAGGGAGAAATGCTCATTCTCTGCGTGGCCGTCCCACTCTCCTGTTGGTGGTTTCAGAATGTGAGTGGTGGGGATACGGCCTGACGGTACTCCCCACCGCTTGCGCTCAAAAAGGAGCGCCGTCTTCGGCTGTGCGCCAGCAAGGCTGAATTGCCCGGTGTCACTTGCGGCCCGCCATGCTGAATGGTCGGCGCGCAAGGTGCGCAGACGCTCCGCTACATCTTCTTGCGTGAGCCATTGAATTTCTCTCGCGGCCGGCTCTGCGATCAATGTCTCAAGCCGCTCCGGACTGACGAACTGAACGGCTCCAGCGCAGTCCTCGCCTACATGGCTAATCAGCCTAAAGACGTTCTTGGGGGACACCTGAAAGCGTCTGCCCCAGTTCTGGAGAACACGATCGTTATCTGGCAGCAATCCCCACAGGAACGCCTCTATTCGAGTGTGGCCGTGGGTCGCAGAGCCGAGAGGCATCGAGAGTGAAAGCGGATACGCATTGGGATCGTTCCTCCATGTATCGCTGTAGGTAAATGAGAGCCTGGAGTCCTTGTAGTGGACTATCCCGACCTCCCGGCCATCCAGAAGAGCAATGAGTTGATTCGTCATGGGCGTTTCTTCAGGGAATCGAGGATGTTGTTAATGTCTACGTTCCTGGGTTCACTGGCTGCGGATGCCTTCTGCGCGCGCTCGACGGCGATATCGAGGGAAACCCCCAACGTCTTGAGCGTGCGAAGAACAAGGCCGATCTCGGCGCGCGGCTTCCCTTGCTCCACTTCCACAATCCACTTGCGGCTTGTTCCCGCCTTCTCCGCCAGGTCACTTTGATCCATCCCCAGCTTGACGCGGCGTTCCCGGATGAAAGCGCCCAAATCAGTGGCAGTCCTTATACGCATAGCCGGATCCTCCATATGCTTCCATAAGAGTAACCGAACGGTGACATTTCGTAAAGAGAGCGTACGGTTACTTTTCTGAGAGTAACCGAATGGTGACTTGCCGACCGTGGAACGGTTTTCCATTCCTTCGGAAAAACCTTCCGCCATCCAGCGCTCCAGCGCGCCTACTTTGGGACGTGAGATGGAGGTATGCAGTCGATGGGGATTGCAACGCAACAAAACACCACGCTGCTCGACGCGGTCGAAGCCGCAAAGATCATCGGGATGCACAGCCGGACCTTAGTGCTCTGGGCACGGCGCGGCTAGCCAAAGCCGATACGAAGGTAGCGTCGTTCTGGTGCTCGACCGTGCAAGGTCAATCCGAAATCGCCATTCGACTGTCTGTTGGTGGACGACACCTCCCGGCTCGCCCGGTATCTGCCCGACGTCCTGAGCATGAATGACATCCTGCTCTACCACGGCGTATTCGTCTATGCGGTGGCGCAACGGCTCGATTGCCGAGAGAAGGCGTCCCGTCCTCTGTTGACGCTTCACGGCATGATGGACGAGCAGTTTCTCGTGAGCGTTGCCGAGAAGGTTCACCGCGGTCAGGAAGGCCGCGCGTTGAATGGCATGAATCCCGGTGGAAAGATTTTCGGGTATCGGAATACTCCCGTAGAAGATCCAACGAGGATGGGTAAGTACGGACGGGCCGCGGTCAGTGGCGTGAAGCTCGAACCCGACGAAGTCGAGGCTCCAATCGTCGTTCGCATCTTCACCATGTATGCAGATGGGAATAGCCTTGCGACGATCTCAAAGACTCTGAACGCTGACGGCGTGATGGCTCCGCAGCCACCTCGCAATCGACAGATTCGTGCATGGTGCCCTTCGTCTATCCGGGAGATGTTGCGCAACGAGCGTTATCGCGGTGTGTTCGTGTGGAACAGGACGAAGAAGGAGCGCAACCCGGAAACAGGACGGAAGACCAGCCGTCCGCGCCCTGAGTCGGACTGGATGCGGGTCGAGGTTCCCGAGTGGCGGATCATTTCGGACGAGCTCTGGGAGCGGGTGGAGGCGCAAATCAAGAGAATGAGCGAACGATGGACGGCAACCAGCCTGGGAGGACAGGCGCGGAGAGGACGCGGCCCCCGGCATCTCTTCAGCGGATTCCTGATCTGTGGCGAGTGCGGCTCGCGGATGACCATTGTTTCCGGGGACGGTCGCAGGAGCTACGTGAAGTACGGCTGCCCGACCCATCGGAGTCGTGGGGTACGGTGTAGCGCCCCCATCGAACACGGGTACCTCAGCTAGGGTGTTACCGGTTCGCTCAATCCCAATCAATTGTTGGCGCCCGTTCGCGGCGCTTTTCAGCAGCTTGACGCTACCTTCTTCTACGATCAACAACTCGCGGCATGCTTCTCCCTCCGAAAAGACGGTGGAGTAGCGCTCGTATCGCTTGCGCGTCGCACGCTCCGCAACTGCTCCAAGCTGCTGGTCTGATAATTCGGCAAAGAGTGGAACGCGACGCAGTGTGGTGATTACGTCTGGAACCAAAGGCCGCATATTGATTTCATGGTAAACGGCAATGTCGCGGTTCACCCGTTGTCGTGAGCCTCAAAGTTATATTTCAGAAACAGGGTTACCCGTCCCAGGGGGCCTCGATTTACGTAGAATCGCCAATGCACTCATCGAGCCCACGGTAGGACCCATGCAGGAATTAAGCTGGTTCTAAGTAATTGAAGTAAATGGTACGGACGACTAGTTTCGAACTAGCGAGCTCACCCACCCGAAGGGGAGACATGCCTGCCGCCATCGCCACCGACTCGCCACCTGGAGCCACCCCAGCGTCATATCCAAGTTCCAGGAATGAACAGGACGACATGAAACCACGTGGCGAATCTACTCTGACGCGCCTTCCACTGCGATACCGGAGTTGAGCATAAATACCAAATCGCAGGTCGAGCTCTTCTTACCGCAGTACACAACCGCATCGCGCAGCACACGCGCAGACGATCCGGCTGGCTCCGCGCCCGGCAGACGCAGCGACTTTGCCTCGTCCAGCAGGGGCTTCAGTTTTGCATCACCAGAGACGAGCATTGCTGCCGCGATACCATCGGCGTCCAACTGGAGACGTACCGTGCCGCCACCCTCCGCACCCGCGCCATTCTTCACGTGGTAGCTGCGAAAGTCCTGCATCGACGTTGCAAAGTGCTCGCCGCTGGCCGCCTTGACCCCGGCCTTCTCAAGACGCGCAATGGCCGCAGCCACTTCGGCAAAGTCCTGCTTCGCATCGGCCGCATGCTCCGCCTGCTTCGCAAGCCGGTACATCCATAGCGCATCTGCATTGCGGTCCAGAGCCTCGAAGGCCTGCGCCAGGTGATTGCCGACGATTACGTTTTGCTGTGAGAACCATGCTGCGCGCAGGTACGGCTCGGCCTCCTTCGGCTTGTTCTCAAGCAGCAGAATGTAGCCTAGCGTGTCCCATGAGGCTGTGAGGTTCGCCGACTCGGCAAAGGCCTTCGTATTCGCCTCTTCCAAAACGTGCGATGCGGTCGCCTTTTCGAGCAGATCAACCGAACGGCGCGACTGCGTCTCCGCGAATGGCAGATCGATCTTGGTCTCCGACAGCACGTAGACGTTATTGTTGATGACATCCGGATCATCGCTGCCGTCCATCGCCTTCTTCGCGGCCATGGCGGCTTCTTCGTTGCGATGCAGTTCGTACAGCGTGCTTGCCACCTGCGAGGCCACCGCGCGGTCTTCGGGCTGGCGCGCTTGCAGATCGCGCAGAACTCCGAGCGCATGCGTGTAGTCGCCCTGTTTGCCAAACACATAGACTCGCATCTGCTGAACCCGTTCGCTGCTACCGCCGCACCTGTTCAGCAATCCCTCAGCATCGCTGTAACGCTGCTTGTTGCTGTATTCCTGGGCCAGTCCGAGAACCATCCAAGGGTCATCATCGGGATGTGCCTTCATCTCTGCTTCGACATCGCGGGCACCGGAGTCCAGATCCCCGTCAGTCGCCTTGACGATCCCAAGCATACCCAAGACGTAAGGCGCATCCGGCGAACTCTTGCGTAAGGCTTCGAGGCGGCTGCGGGCCCCACCCAGATCTCTTCGCTGCAGCATAGCAGTGATCTCTACCAGCTGCTGTCGCGTGTCAGAGGGGTTCGAGGGCTCGGCCGCAGGCGTCGTATCCTTGGCTGGCGTGGTGGATGTGCTCTTCGCGCTCGCCTTGTTGATCGTGAGGTGATCGGGCGGGATGAGCCGCAGGTAAGGCTCCCCATCGTTCACCAGAGTTGCTTTCTGAAAGGCAAGGTAATCCTTCCACCGGTCACGCGGCAGCTTATGCACTTTGACGACTAGCTTGCGATCCGCGATGACCTTTCCGTCGACAAAGCGATATGTCTTGTCGTAGGTAGCGAACTCCCGCGAGACATGAACTGCGTCGGGCAGCTCTGCACGATAGCTCGCGGGAAGGGCCATGGTGCTGTGAGCCTCGACGGTACGCGGTGCGCCAAGGTCGATATCGTGTTCGGGCGCCTTCTCTCCGCTCACAACAGTGAGTTCAACAGTTGGGAAGAGAGGCAACGATTGATTGTTCTCCCAACCAGCGTACTTCTCGCGGCTGTAATCATAGGTGATCTTCACCGGCGCAGCTGCGTCGGTCTGGCGCATGTCCGTGCCGCTCACCTTACCCCCAAACCCCATTGCCCCCGAGAGGTACTGCATCGCGTCGTCCCATTGTGCGGGTGATAGCCGCTGCATCATCGACCGCAACTCCAGCTCATTGTCAGATCTCGCGGTCAATACTATGTGGCTCTTCAGCAGGCCGTCACTGTCCAGCGTGCCCTCGGCGACAAAGTCTTCGTGATAGGCATAGGGCGGGTTCGCCGGAGTCTTCTCAAGTGCGGCCGGAACCTTATCCGGGATGACGAGCGCCTGCTGGTCGCGGATGACGGGCATGAGCACACGGAAGGGTGCGACCTCAGCGGTGGAATCGAGCCAGACTCGCTCCGGCTTGCCGGCTGCGTCAGGCAGTTCGACTGTCGTGATGGCGTGGTTGAAGACCGCGGGTAATGGCACGTCCGTTACCGGCGCAATCCCCGCCCCGATCAGCACGGGTGCCGTGGTCATCCCTTTCGCGCGCAGCAGGCTCTCCAACAGAGTGTCCTTATCCTTGCAATCGCCGTAGCCGTGGTCCAGCACCTCGTCGGGGGTATGCGGCTGGAAGCGGCCAACACCGAACGAGAGCGAGATGTAGCGGACCTGCGTCGCAACGAAGCGATAGAGCACTTCTGCCTGTTCCTGAGGTGTCTTCGCATTTTTTGTCAGCTCATCGGCTTTGGCTCGCACGCTGGCGGTAGGCTGGAGGCGCTGCTCTGCCAGACTGCGGTACCAGTCGCCAACCTCGGCCCAGCTATGGAAGGTGGTCCATGCCACGCTGGGCAGCTTGCGTCCGTCGGCGTCCTCGTCCGGATCCTTCACCTCGGCCGCGGTCATCTTGCCGTTCTCGTCGCGTGCGCTGGCCTTGGTCTGCGAGGAGGTCCACGTCCACACCTGCATTCCGTCGCGCGTCACCGGCATTGTCTTGTGGTTCGGGCTCCAAACCTGCACGTAGGTCTTTTCCGGCACGGCAAGCGTTAGACTCTGTTCCAGAACCACGCCACCCTGCACCAGGAAATGCTCCGCCCCCCAGAATTGTCCTGGCGCTTGCGCCCTGGTAAGGACGGTGTGGAACTGATATTCGAGCCGGTCGCCCGACGCAAGGCTACGCACGGGGAGGTGTTTCTCTTTCAGGTCCGAGTACATCGGCGCTTCGCGGGTTACTTCTGCGGGCATCTCCATGGCGTCGTCGACTGGCGTGTTTACCGTGCTGCCGTCCGGCTTATGCACGCGTACGAATTCCATTGTCGCGGTCGAATTTGCTGAAGCGTAAGACAGATTCAACACGCTGAACTGCCGTGCCACGCCGTCGGACTGAATGCGCACGATCACATGCTGCACTATGTCTCCGGTGCCATCGGCCTTCATTGTTGTAGTGGTGTCATACCGCTCAAAGACAAAGGGCTCGTCGCGGTACGGATCCACGGAGGACGCCGGAGTTTGAGTAAGAGACGGCAGCGGCAGAGTCGCAATTACGGCAGCGGACAAAACAATCAGACGGAGTTTCATGGGCCTAACTGCGTGTATAGCAGATTTCGGGAACCGGGTACATACCCCACATTGCTCCCCCCGACCAGCCACTACAGTAAGAATGAACTGGCCCGTTCCTCGTCCATGTGACGATTACTCAACGGAAGCCGACTTGAACGACGCCGCCGGCGCGGACGACGCTAGGCGTGCGATACCCAGGACGTTATAGGTTTCCTAAGCGTCCTGAATCGACTTTTGCCTCTTTTCCTAACTCACTGTGTCTCAGCAGTTACAAGCGAAGTCGATTGAATTCCCATAGCCTGAACGCCCCATTTGCTGTGTTAACGGGATGGACTCGTATTAAATAGATATCGGTGATCACCGCGTCTCAACACCTAAGGGTCAGGTTCTGCTTAGAGAATTGATCCATCTGCAGGTTCGAATTTGATAGTTTCCGTTGGTTCTAACGCGTTCTCAAGGATCGCGTAGGATTTCGGTTCGAATCTTGACCTTGACTGCGACGTGCACTTGTAAGTCACATAAATCAGCTACTTGCCTTCTGAAGGCCTGACCTTTGGATTCGATTCACCCCAATCCTCTCGACTTGGTTATTTTGAGCAACTTCGCGAAATCTAAAATGCATTAGAGAGCGGAAAAGAACTCGCCGAAACACTTATTGGACCCATATCGGACCCAGAAATGGACCCACATTTGGACCACGCTGGCGTACGCAAGAACAATGCGATACGAACGGCAACCAGCGGACGTTTTTTGCTGCGGCTAAGACTACGGAATTCTTCCCCAATTCAGCGAGTTCAGTTCCTAGGTGAACATTAGCAGGATTAATCCAGTGGAAGACAGAGTGCGGAAGGTTGACCGGGTCAAATGAGTGCGTCGCCCTATTTTCACCAAGCGAGAATTGAACTTGCCGAAAAGCCGACTTCCCATTACTAATCCGGCTGAGATTCTTTTCGCCACGGCTTGGAGGCCGTCAATATGACGAAAACAGCGAAGAAACCGAAAAGCATTCTGAAGCTTCCCGATCTCGATTATTCCAAGTCAGTAGTTCTCAACAGCCTTCCATCGCTGAACTCGCGACGGTCATATGAGCACGCCATCCGCGACTTTATTGAGTGGTACTGCTCTGAACCGCGCCTCGCGTTCAACAAAACAGTGGTGACTCGTTATCGCATTGCCCTGGAGCAGCGAAGGTACGCCCCTTCGACGATTAACCTGAGACTCGCTGCAGTTCGCAGGCTTGCATACGAGGCTTCGGATTGCGGACTGCTTAGCCCTGACCTCGCCGCTGGCATTCGCAGGGTCAGAGGAGCGAAGCGCCTCGGTGTTCGTGTGGGGAATTGGCTAACCGCCGAGCAGGGCAAGAAGCTGCTCACCGTGCATTCTGGCAGACAACTGCGAGACTTGCGCAATCATGCGGTGCTAGCGATGCTCCTTGGTTGCGGTCTACGGCGGGCCGAACTGGTGGCCGTCAGGATTGAGGACTTCGAGCTTCGAGAGGATCATTGGGTGCTCGCGGACCTCATCGGGAAAGGCCGGCACATGCGGACGATCCCTGTGCCTATCTGGGTCAAATTAGCCGTCGATGAGTGGA